>JAABUO010005096.1_pt1 | contig 15402 bp, 14 predicted proteins | sample 5559291 | NCBI WGS metagenome assembly JAABUO01 (sample SAMN10711878, study PRJNA513372) | rock metagenome | isolation source: Antarctica rocks | place: Antarctica: Victoria Land, Finger Mt sud
TTAGTGATATCCAGTTCTATGCTATTTTCTAGGGTCATCTATGGTTACCTCGCTGTTGCATGGTCGGAATGATAATGTTCTCGAGTTGCCAAGAGGAGAGCCTAACCGAGGCCTCGGCAATTCGATATCACATGCTGTGCAGCGGCTGTAAACGTACGAGCTCATCCTCCCTCTGTATGACCACTTGCTACGTGTGCTTTTAAGTGAGTCTGAGATCATCATCCGCCTGAACGAGAAAAGTGTAATTTCTACAAGAACGAGTCTTTCTTCGGTCTTTGAAGAGACCCTCTAACCTTCCCCACCGCATCCATAATGACTCTAAAGAACAGTAGGCTATTTTCCTAATCCTGGTATCACGGTCAATCTTTAATATCCTGAAGACGCCTTTCCATCTTCCCAAGCCTTCGATGCCATCAGCAGCTCCCTCAAATCCGACGATGCCGAAAGGAAGGACGCCGTCAAGAAGGGAAATGCCGTATTTGCATTCACGCTGAAAAATAAAGAGGGGCAAACAGACAGCTGGTATATTGATCTGAAGGACAAGGGTGCTGTAGCTAAGGGCGACGCTCCGGATGGAAAGAAAGCAGATGGTAAGTCCATCCAAGACCCCATCGTGATCTGGCTGCGGGAAAGGAAAGCATCATTGTGTTCCGGCTTCGTGGTCGTGTACGAAAGACCATGGAAAGCACTGGCTTACAGAAGAATTACAGTCACTCTATCGCTATCCGATGAGGACTTTGGCAAGCTCGTCAGTGGGAAGACGCAGGCACAACGGCTTTTTATGTCAGGGAAGCTGAAAATCAAGGGAGACGTAATGAAGGTATCTCTTCAAATCCTATTTATTGTATTTCTTATAACATTATATGCTATCTGACTGATGCACCAACTAGGCAACGAAAATGGAGCCTATCTTGAAGAAGGCGCAAACGAAGGCAAAGCTGTAGATAGGATAGCTGTAATTGTATCACGTTTTTGGGCGCTTGAATCAATCACTGCGTCTCGTGGGATTGGCCGCCTGTATTTGCTAGATGTCACTCAGCGAAACCTGCGTTCGTAGCTCGGGCGTTCCACGCAAATTTCGCAGGGTATCGGGAAGGAGTTGTAGATGTGTTTGGAACTCTAGAAGAATCCGAGGTTAGTTAAATCTTATGATTAGCATATCGATATGGAAGCAGAGGAGAGTGTAATAGGTTATGGCGGATGCGCATTTTGGAACGTGGAATTGGGGTATTACTCAATCCTGTTCAACCTGCGTATCTCTATATGTATCAAACTGCGAAATATTGAACTGTAGGAGAGTTGTGACCTGAAGAAATACTGTGCTGAGAAATGTCTGAAGCACCAGGTGTAGGGGTATTGGATGACTGATGCCGCCAGCGGCGCATCCCTGAAAGTTCGCTTGAGCGCTGATCCATGACCCAGTTTTAACATGACCGTTGTCGGTTGACAGCAGCTCTATCCAAACTACACGACACGACTGAGTCTCGTCGAGTCTTCCCAGAATTCTTTAATGACACGAAACGGCGGAAGTGGAAGATTCGAGGAGTTGAGAGTAAGCGCTGATGGCTTCGCGTAACTGAGATTTCGGTGAATATTTACAACATCCGCAATCGGGTTCCCTTCGCGACTGTTGAATATTGTGATAGCCATACTGATGTGTTCGGCAATACAGGAACTCCTTTAAAATTTTTCTCTGAAACTTTTCTATTCTCTTTAGCCTCGGGCTTTACAACGTTGAAATTTCTATGCGATGGCGAAGCGCAGCGCAGATACGCAACTCACAAAAGATGGGCCTGTGCCGGATGGTTCAGATGGAGGTGGACACTTGGAAGGGCCGTTCCAGAGAGCTACGGCAGCCCAACTGGCAAACAGGAGGTGAGTAAGGTATTGACGTGTTTATTGTTTTGGTGGACCTGGCCGGCAACAACACAGAATCTTGGGCCTTACCCATATCTCGTTCTCCAACACATGCATGTTTCTTCTCCATCCTCACCCTTTCCGACCAGTATCACACGATGATAGAATCAACGTATAGCAAATACTGGTTCCGCGCCCTCAATAACAGAATGCGCAGGATCCTCCGAGGTAAGGGTAATGGACGCCGTCCAGGAGCTGCCTCACGCCCATCCATTTCACTCAACTCGCCCTCGCAGGGCTCTGCCAACCCTATCACTTCCATCAACACACAACAACAACAATCAGGTGAATTTAGCTTTGCCCAACCAGCAACCGCGACAACACAAAGCTTCAATCAACCAAACATATCCAACAATCTGCAGAGCTCACAAAGCGCCTCTTTTCCGCCATTAGGGAACAGTGGTAGCGCTGGCTTTGCACCCTCATTTACTCCGTCCAGCACAGGGTTCAACTTCTCTGGTGGGTCAGGCACCACAACGAATAATCCATTCTCTACCCAGAACAACACGAATTCTACGGGTCAGTCCAGTGGATATAGTGGTAGCATGTTCAAATTACCTCCACCAACTCCGCCAACTCCAAAAGAGGCGACAACACAATCTGACCCAATGGCTGAGTTTAACCGCCTTAGACCAGATCAAAAAGCGATGATCACACCGCCTAACCCACTAGATCAGCTAGAGAAAATGACAAAGGAGCAGAAGTATGCTTACAAAGAGAACGCTCAAAAAGTTCCAGAGTTTGCGGCTCATGCACCTTTTACTTGGGGTCAGGGTACGCAGGAACTGCCATCTGCGAATGGGCAACCAGCCAATCAACAACAAAAACCTACCCAACAGAATGCAAATTTGTTTCAGGCGCAGCCCACCTCAAGCCTCTTTGGACAGGTGAATCCTCAGCAGGGACAGACTACTAGTAACATATTTGGAACCACCACTACATCTGTGAACGCATCACAATCTACGCAACCCACTTCAAATATCTTTGGACACCTGAAATCGCAACAACAAACCCAGCGACCTGCTAGCAATCTATTTGGACAGAGTATGACACAGCCTCAGTCGTCTGCTAGCAACATGTTCGGACAGGACTCGCCGCAGTCTCAACAGCCGAGCAGCAATATCTTTGGACAAAATTCTACACAGTCTCAGCAGCCAATGAACAATTTTTTCGGACAGAACCCGACACAAAGTCAGCAACCGACGAGCAGTCCGTTTGGACCGAACGTGACACAAACTCAACAACCGAAGAGCAACTTGTCCGGACAGAATGCGGCGCCAACTCAACAACCCAGCAGCAACATATTTGGGCAGAGCGCAACACAGCCTCAGCAGTCAAATGCTTTTGTGGCTCGGACCGAAGACAGCATGTCAACGTCTCCAGATAATTCACCACAAAATTCTGCCCAGAAACAGGCAGGTCCTTTCGCGTTCCTCAACACTCCAGCTTCATCAGGTCAGAGTGATAATGCTGCTACACAAGGTCGAGGAAGTAGCCTCTTCGATAGAATAACAAAGCCTCTAGGCACATCAAATAACTCCATTGGAGAGGGACAAAACTCGAACCAGACATTGCCTCAGCAGAAACTTGAAGCTACCATAGCTCAGGGAGGCGGCCTTTTTGATAGGATTTCGAAGCCACCCAGCGCGGCAAATTTCTTCTCAGGAAATGCAAAAGGCTCAACCCAGGATACTGCGAATAGTGTTTCTACCACGGATCCTTATGAGATCCTGAATGCTAAACCTGTCTTCTCTGAGCCTCCCACCTCTCCAACTAAGTCACCTCCACGCCCGCGCCCTAATTCTAAGACATTCCTGGAAAGTAATCGGAAAATTGCAACGCCGACATTCAGTTTGCCTGCCTCGCAAGATGGAAACCCTGCCACTAATAATTTGTTCGGCAATATCAAATTACCTTCTGCCTCGCAGTCAACGTCTACGTCTATGCAATCGCCTAACAAAGCATTGGCTCCCGCAGATACTCCGAACAGAGGGAACAACGGCTTCAGTATCAAAAATAGCAATAGCTTATCATCATCAACCGCAGTGACTAAACGCTCAGGCGATAAGGACCTGTCTCTTGCTGCCGGTAATCGGGCTATCGGTATGCCGCCGCCTGCGCCTGCGGGTTTCTCTGAAGATCAAAAGCGGGAGCTGGTTACTGGATACCGGCTCAAGGCTCTAGATGTAGGGCTGCAGAAGCACATAAAGAAGAGTCGAGCATTTCATATCGAGTTAGATTCAGTCTTCCGCTTCTATCAGGAGAAAAAACAGGCTATTCTAGATGCCGGAGGATTGCCTCTGAAATCCATTGCTGGGAACAAGAGCAAGACTCTGAATGAACCACAGCATGAAGAGGTACAAGGTAAGAGGGCCAAGATTGGGGCACCATCTTCACAGACACCAAAGCCACAGGGCCAACTCGCAGCTGGGCCTAGCTTTAACGGAATGACGTCTTCACAACCACCAACCGGACAGGTCAAGAATGTCAAGAGAAAAGCAGACGAGGACTGGAACAAGGATAGTGGGCAAGAGGCTGCAGATAACGCGAAGCGAGCCCGTGGCGAGGATCAGATTTCTTATCCATCGCTGCCTACCTCTCTATCAAATTCGCAAACTTCGAGCATGTTTAAGAATATCCTTGGCGGTAAAGAAGAATCGCCTGCTTCCGACACTTCCAATCCTACGGTCAATGTTTCTGATAAAGCCAACCTCTCTGATGCACAGTCCCCGTCCGCAACGATGGGAAACTCGTTCCAATTCAAGCCGTCATCGACGGGCAACAACCCTAGTCCTTTCACGACTTCGATCTCCCCGTCAAAGGCAGCTCCTACAACCTCTATGCTAGCTTCCTTCAAACAGGCTAAAGACGCCCCCTCAAGCCCAGCTTTTGGTTCGATGACAAAGCCTTCATCTTCGGCAACTGCGAGCCTTTTCTCTGCCAAACCCAGCTCTACTGAACCTTCTTTGCAGGCACCATTCGCTCCCATGACACAGATTTCATCTTCTACAAACACCTCCCTGTTCTCCATAAAACCTAACACTACTGAGAATACATCCTCTGCAGTGGTCAAGGTCCCAACCTTCAAGCCACCAACATTTGGAACAGTCGCTCCGTTAAATTTTCTCTCTCAATTTGGCAAGACCGCAGAAGAGACTGCCAAGAAGGAAAAGGAGAAACGCAAAGCAGAAGACTTTGATTCAGACGAAGACGATGAAGCTGAATGGGAGCGCAAAGACGCCGAGGAGCAGCGGGCTAAGAAACAAAAGCTAGAGGAAGCTCTCAACTCTGAAAAGGCAAAGTTCATCCATGGTGAAGGATTCGCCCTCGGGGAAGATGATGCAGAGAAACAGAAAGAAGAGAGCACCAAATCTCGACGACTTGATTCAGGCTCGTCCAAGGCTTCAGGTACATCGATCTTTGCCCAACAGCCTACGACACAGGGTATTGTCAGTAACCATAGCATATTCGGTCATCTTTCCGACGTAGACTCTGGTGCAGAGGGCAGCAAGACCGGCGATGCGGATGATGAAGATGACGGTTCAGAAGAAGGGACCAATGACGACGAAGACAAAGATGACGGTTTCAGAGGCAAGAGAGCCGAACGAAGTTCTCAGTCGAATGATGGAAATAGAAGTGAAAAGGCTGCACCGTTCGCTAGTAGCAATCCGTTTAGCACTGTCAACAGTTCGCGGTCGCAATCACCACAAAAACCAACTAGCGAGTATCAGTTTTCTGGGCGAAGCTTGTTCGACCGTATCTCGAAAGACGAGAGTGGCAATGCAATCCGAGAGGATCCGGCAGCCGATGAGAAGAAATCGGAAAAAGCATCCAAGCCCTCTCTGTTTCCGAGCACCAGCAACATCCTCAGTCAGGCGTCTTCGAGCTCAGGTTCTACCATTTTCGGTCAATCTTCTTCATCCACGCCTCCTTTCAGTATTCTTGGCGCAGCAACTCAGTCGAAGCCTAGTTCTAACTGGTTCAGCCAACCATCTTCTTCCACCCCTGCCGCGAACACTACTGAGTCATGTAGTCCTCAAGGTGACCACACCTGGAAGCCCGATACCCCAATTAAATTCGGCAGCTCGAGTGATGCACCCGGCTTCAAAATCACATCACCAACACCGTCTAAGCCATCTTTTGGAGGTCTATTTGGATCACCGTCAGGGAATGCACCAAAGGAAACTCCAGCCAAGCCTACCTCCAGCATCTTCAGTACTACTCCCGCGGAGTCGCCGAGCGTCGCATTTGGTTTTGCATTCGGCGGTCCTCCCAAGACTGCTGCGAACACGTTGGCGCCTTTTTCGGGAATAGCATCCAACACAACATCGCGTGCGACGTCTCCTGGTGCCACAACTGCTGGTGAGAGCGCTAATGATTCTACCGCTGATGGGGAAGATGAGACGGTTGAACACGACCAGCAGATCGACCTCTCATCCGGAGGGCAAGGGGAGGAGGACGAGGACGTTCTCTTCGAAGTCAAGGCTAAGGCTTTGTCCTTTGATTATGAAAAGAAGCTCTGGGTCAGCAGAGGTGTTGGCTTGTTCCGTGTATTAAAGCACCGCGAAACACGCAAGACCAGAATGCTTCTGAGGTCAGAAACAATTGGCAAGATTCTCCTAAACTCGGCTTTACTCAGTGCTATGAAATATGAGCATGCGAGCAACAAGTCTGTGAAAGTAGCGGTCGCTGAGGACAACGGGAAGCTTGCTACCTGGATGATTCGAGTTGGGAAGGATGAGGACGCGCAAAAATTGGCGAGCCTGCTCGAGGAGAACAAATCCAACTAAATTGACGATCTTTCGAGTGCGATGACCAAATAGCAAACCATTCGTGCACATATTCTCGGTCTCACATTTGATTCACAGTTGTACTACTAGGTGTTCGTACCGGGTTTTCAAGTCATTAGTCCTCCATTTCAAAGAATCGATTCGATACTACCTTCGACACTATTTTCGGAGGTGTTGTGCAAGAAGCATCTAGCATATCAAGCTCGGTCGCATAAGTGGTTTTAGCGAAGCATACGGAGAGCATGAGTTTGTCACAGGAGTTACGGCGTTTTTTCACCCCTTACAATTACCAACTGCTCGATTCTTCATTTCGCCAACCCACCTACAGGCCTGCGCGCCCTCCTAATCGTCACTTACCCACCATCCGTGTCTGGACAGTCCTTGGACTTGACCTGGCGGAACCGGATATGCGACACATATTAGGCGGATAAGACCACTGTGGTGGATTGAGCACTCTTCGACTCTTGTCATCAAAAACTTCTTCTTCTACTCTGGGTTTGGATCATTATCTTCGGATTTCTTGAGCCTCCAGAGGGGTTGGGTTGAGAGATGGGATTGTTGGGGAATTGCTGACTTGTGACCGTCAGAGGGGATAGTTGTGGCTGGCTTGGCTTCTGCCTGCCCCTTTGATGCGGAGGAAGTTGCGGTTCTTTCTTACCAAGCCTTTATTGTACCTAGTGGATTTTGTCGAGGAGATAGTGATTTGCTGTGTGCTATGGATCAGGGAATAGAAGCGTTTCTGTAGTCAATCAAAAAAATTTCAAAATAAGGTGATTTATGTTTCTTAGCTTCGGTCATGAAGACTGAGGGCAGCTGATCCATATGCGATGATTCGAGCGACGAGGATGTGATTCCTGGATGGTCGGACGTCCCGATGAATATTACGATCCAGAGCATTTCCTGCCCACTACCACCCAAGGTCTTACTACTTCAACGCTGCTCGCTGGCTGATCACCTTCTCATCAACGCAGCGGAACCTCCTACCCTCATGCTTACCCCAGCAACCCCTTTTCTACTTGAAGTCGAAGGAAGTACAAGCCTTGATTAGCATAGTTGTGACATGAGGCAAACAAAATGAGTGGTAGGCGCATAAGACAGCATCAGCTAGACATCATGTCGTTCATTCCCATATTCCCATATACCCATTACATAGTACATTCACTCGCCAACTTTCACATCCCCCTTACTAACATCCGGATAAACATCAAACCGCCTCTGCCCTTCCAACGGAATCCCCGTCCTCGTCTCCCCAATCACATCCCCCCTCAACTCCGCATACACTATCTCCTCCCCTTCACCCGCCTCTGCTAGCACCTGCGCGTTCGGATCAACCACCATGCTGTGCCCCCATGCATTATAACTCGCCTCCATATCCCTGGCCGGGCTGCACAGACCCACGTACACCTGGTTGTCCACTGCGCGCGCCCGCGCCTGCAGCGACCAGTGCAGGGCGCCCGTGGTGAGGTTGAAGGCGCCGGGGTAGAGCAGAAGGAAAGCGCCTTTGCGGGCGGCGATGGTGGCGAGTTCGGGAAAGCGGATGTCGTAGCAGATGGCGAGGGAGATGAGGCCGTAAGGAGGCAAAGAGACGAGGGAGAGGTTGCTACCTGGAGAGAGCACGTCGGATTCGCGGAAGGTAATTTTTCCCGGGATGTCGATGTCGAAAAGGTGGACTTTACGGTGGGTGGCCATTAAGTCGCCTTTGGGGCCGAAGAAGAGGGAGGTGTTGTGGTATTTTTTGGTGGCGGGGACGTATTCGGGGATGCTGCCGCCGAGGAGGTAGGTATGGGTTTCGGCGGCCATGGAGGAGAGGGCGTGGTAGGTGGGGGATTGGTCTCGTGTGGGGGGCGAGGGCAGAAGGGTTTCGGCGTAGGAGGTGAAGTATTGGGTGCCGTAGGGGGAATTGAAGCATTCAGGGAGGATGATGAGGTTTGCGCCATTTTGAGAGGCTTCGAGGACTTTGGAGCGGGCGCGCGTGAGGTTGACGGATTTGTCGGCGCCTGTTGGGGGGCAGGGTTAGCTGGGATGTGATGAGGGGGTAGAATGGTAAGCACCTGTGGCCAACTGGACGAGGGCGAGTTTCAATGGCTTCTTCAGCAGGTTCGCCATTGTCGATTAATAACGGGGTTTGGAATTGCCAGTCAGAATCCTGCGGGGGCGGACTCCACCCCGCCACGGCCTTTCTCCAGCAAACCCAACCGAACTGAAGCCCTTACGAATCTTTCCTTCTTCTCGCTCTTGATGCTTACAGCATTCGAGATGCTACACTGTGAAATGTTAATCGGTCTGCGTGTGGTTCAAACTGTGACAAACAGTCGTGGAAGCCAATGCTCAACTAGGATGAGAGCAAAAATATCCAACTCTGAAGCTCTCGTAAGATATATCTGTTGTGCTCCTGCTTTAAAGCTCTTTCCAGTTGTAGGGATGGAAGCCTCATTAATTCTCAATCTTACAAGTGTATGCCATGTTCTTGAGCCATTAGGAATTTTGTCCTTCGTTCCTTCCTCTACAGCATTTGTTGCTTCGTCGGCTTAGCAATATGGCCGCTCTTGCCAATTATTACTACATCTGTTCTGCTACATTTATTTTCCTTCCACATTTCAAACACTCTCCTTCAACCATCCGCGTCCTTACGAGCATCGTTTTCAATATTATTACCCTGTGCCCTATGCCCTTTGCCTTTAAACTTCTGTGCTCCTGCTAATAAAAGAGAGTGCTCGCGGGCACGAAGCACCTCTGGTTCCTGAGCACAAGATCCACTCTATTCCTTCGAGAATCGGGAATGACCTTTTGAGCCGTATCCGGTCGTTGCACGTTTCTCGCAACGGGCATTTCCCGCCCAAATCACCACATCCATCAGTTGATTTGACGTTCTCTCCCCACGACTCAGACAAGAGTCCTCTTGGTCCATGTAAAAATCGAATCAAGCACTACAGATTCCGAGCCGCTGAGGCCATCGCTAAGCTGGCTCATTTGGAGGTACGAGAACCGAACATGGTCGTCAGAAACTTCGCTGGACCTGCTGGCCAGCTGGAGGATTTTGATACCGCTGGTCCTCGAAGACAGCCCAGCCAGCCAGAGATAGTCAGTGATGGCAATGTCGGATCGGCACGAAGAGAATTACCGATTACTTCAGGCTTGAACCTGCTAACAGTTGGGGGTGCCATCGGCCGAGATTATCGTAGCCCATTAACACCCACTACGGCATCGAAACCTAGTCTTCCAAGTGGAATAAACTCGTCATCCTCCAAACTGCTACCCAGCTCACGTGTACCACGGTACAATTTGAAGACGATACCTCCCAAAAGCCCAAATGCTGTGGGTGGGCACCTGAGACCTAGTGCACGACACGTTCCTGGAAGCTATCGTTCGGAAGTTGTTCCAAGTCCTGCTGGTAATATCCGTGGATCTTCCCCAGACCTCGATAATCGACCGGTCCCTGAGGACCAACGCCTTGAGGAGGACTCTTCCTATTTTGGTATTAACCCTGAAAAGCATTCGGCCGCAGTAGATTACTTGAAGCAGGCAACAACGCTTAGTGCTTCTCATGCCGCCGGCACCTTGTGGGAAATGCCTTCATCAAAGTCTCCCGTTGAACAGGCACGCGATGTTCAACCAGCCGAACCGGTACTAACACTTGGTATGGATCGTGAGCACTCACATGGTACCAGCTCATTAACGTCATGCCCTGTTCCTGGAAGCGATCAGCAAATGATAGAAGAGGCAGAATTAGCACACAGAGACGCTACTTCTGGCTTACTCCACGAGAAGGCTCAAGATGATACAGTACCTTACGCTGGGGAGAGTACCTTACCGTACAATGGGCCTCAGATCTTCGAGTTACTTTCTCAACTTCCTCCGGTCTTACGAAGAACCATCCATGACCTTGACGACCAGCAATTGACTACAAAGCCTTCAATACAATCTATATCCTCGGTAGAGAGATCCCACTCCGGACATGACGAGCAAAACCCTCTGTCAATTGTCGGCGAAAAAGAAATCCACCAACACCGTAGTACGGATCTATTATCCACTATCAGTCAAAAGCTTTCATCCGTTGGCAAATCCATATCTAGTTTGTCTGAGACGAGCCTTCGATCGGATCCAAAATTGCCTTCTTCGCATACTTCAGGAAAGCAAGAAAAGATTGACTTGGTCAATGGAGGCCCACGAAAATATTGGATGCGGCAAATATTGGCAAAAGCATCGGGATCCACCACCCCGGTAGGTCCCTCAAGCCTTACTGTCAGGCCTAATCATGGTCAGAGGCATTTTGTGGAAGCTGCGGATCGAGAACGGACGGCGTCAATCCCCACACGCCAATTGCCTACTACGAGCGCTGATGAGGCGTTACTTGCACTGCGCCAATGCCAGGATACTGAATCTTTTGCAAGAGTCATTGTCGATCTGGAGTCCCTCTTGCAAGAAGCTTTGGTCATCGCACACCAGGCCGCTGGCGATGGTCATAGCCATGGAGGTCATACACTTGGCCAGGACTCGGACAATAGTTCCAGGTACACGTTAGAGATAAGTGACGGCTCGTCGACAGTTTCTGGCGGCAGTGACGAGGAAGATATTGCCACCACACTCCCCCGGCGACTGCCCTTGAGGATATCAATATCACCTAACGGGAAATATGATGAGGAAAGAAGAGATGCAAAGCACGATCTTTCAGAGAATGCCCGTCCTCACGTTCCAGAGGCAACGCCCGAATTGCAAGTGTATCCCTTGCAGGATGCTCCCGAGTCAAGTAAGAGTATCGCTCATGAAGCGCTGCCCTCAAAATCCTCCCGCGATTTTGCAAATCCGTACTCAGAACATGATTGGGCGTATCAGCCTGTCGAGCAAAGAGGTCAGGAAAACGAAATGCTCTATCTTCCCCGACGGCCGACAGCTTCGCACACCCCAACGCAAGAGCAGCGAGTGTCCCTGGTTCGAGCACATAAAGAGTTTCCAAGTATTGCCTCTGGAGATACTGTACGCCATCATGTCAATGCTCGCCAAGCACCACCAATACAGCCTCGCATAAGTTCCTTAGGGCTACGCTCACAAGCACGACGAAATGAGGAGGCTCATCCGCAGAAACTCATGGAGGTTGGGTCGTCTGACGAGGATACCGAGTACGACCCTTACATTGCGGATTTTGATGACCCTGGGTATCGACATCAGTTACCTTCTTACGGCAAGATAAGCCATGAGCCGCAAGGCAGGTCCGGCCAGGCTCCTGGCCAAGGACTGCCCCGTCATGATACGATCATGCCACTGCCCGATAGGGATGATCAACCGGTAGGCAGTCGCCTTCAGGACGAAGCATCCATGGGAGATAATGTCAGCTTAACAAATCGGCACCATTTCAGCATTCGGGAACCGAAGGGATTCAGTCTCAGTCGTTCTCACCGTCGAGCACCGATTGCTCGTGACTGGAGCACCCCGAGAAAGCGATGGGTTGCTACTGTGGCCTGCATAAGCACTGCGCTGACGGGTTTGATCATCGGCATCTATGCCGGCGAAGTGCCTGCAATACAGTACGCCATTGTCGATGAACATCACTATACCATTCTTGGCAACGTAGTATTCTTCATTGGCTTAGCAATCACTACTGCTTTGTTTTGGCCTTTGCCTCTGCTGCATGGTCGCAAACCCTACACACTGGCAGCCCTGGCTATCCTCCTTCCGCTGCAGTTCCCCCAAGCTATAGCAGTCAGCACGCAAAGGTCGCCTTATGTAGCAACCTACCGTGTGGCTCTTCTACTTCCGAGAGCTATTTCAGGGCTCATTATGGGCTTTGCCAACATTAACTTCAAGTCCACTCTGCTCGATCTTTTCGGTGCATCTCTTCAGAGTGTTCACCCGCATCAGGAAGTTGTGAAGATCAACGACGTCCGTCGCCATGGCGGAGGAATGGGAGTTTGGCTTGGAATATGGACTTGGTGCTACATTGGGTCCCTTGGCCTGGGCTTTCTCATAGGAGCCGTCGTCATCAGTAGCCTGAATGTTACTTGGGGTTTCTGGATTACTATTATACTAATAGCTGTCGTACTCGTGCTCAACGTGCTAACGCCAGAAGTCCGCAGATCTGCATACCGTCGATCAATGGCAGAGGTGCGGACTGCGACCGATGTTTCAAGAAGAGTGGCTCGGGGAGAAGTCAAGATGCATCTACAGTCTACTGGACCTATCTGGTGGTGGGACGAGGTTTGGGCTGGCCATGTTCTTTGCGTACGAATGCTCAAGCAGCCAGGTTTTGCGGTGCTTTCACTTTATTTGGGTTGGATCTACGGCCAGGTAGTGATCGTGATAGTGGTATGACATCCACTACGTGCACACGGTACTTGCTAATGCTTTTCAGCTACTCGGGGCTTTGCTTTCCAAGTATTACCGGTTTCACCCTCAATATGTGGGTCTCTGCGTCGGAGCGATCCCAGTCGGTGCTCTGCTGGCGGTTCCATTCCAGAAGGCATCCCTGTTCAGCCGCTCGAGAAAGACCGCCCCACGAACAGACAGCATGACATTTGAGAAGCGAGTATCTTGGACCTCTCACCTTGTCAGACGAGCTGTCTTTATGATTGTGCTACCTTTCGCAGGCTTAGCCTACACCCTAGGCTCTGGTGGCCCTCAAATTCACTTCATGGTACCCACTATCTTCGCTGGCTTGATTGGTTTCCTCTCGAACCTTGCCATTGCTGAGTGCAACGGGATCATCATGGAGACTTTTGATACATCCGATCTTCAGCCTGGTATGACTGGCCGGCCTCGGAATGTTCTGCCCGAGGAAGTTAGAAAGAAGAGGACCAACTTCTCCTGTTACCCTCGAGTGACAGCAGCTTTTGCGATCTCACAAACCTTTGCATTCCTGATTGCAGCTGCCGCTACCGGGGCAGGTGGAGCCATCGAGAGGCGTCTTGGCGATCAAACGGCGACTGCAGTCGTTGCAGGCATCTTGCTGTTACTTACCCTGCTGCTTATCGCAGTATTGACTCGCTTCAAGGTGGTACAGGTTATCCCGACCCAAAGGTATGGCACAGCGGTCCTATCTGGTCCGGAGGATGAATGGAAGCCGGTCATTATCGGGAATCCTAGCGGGACAACACGTAGGATCAGTATATTGGAGCTAGGCAAGCTTAGCAGGTGGAGCGAGATTCGGCGGAGGAACAAGTTGTTGGATGAAGGAGGGTCTTGAGCAGTGAAGTTGTCTTGTGTAACAGCGTAAGAGGGTTATGGGCTTCACGTATCCTATCCATCCTACCTAGTCTACGAGGAGCATCCTATGTCTTCTTATCACGTTTATGGAATGCCATGAATATGTTAAGAAGCGTGTAAGACTTGCTAGTTGCCGTATAAGCCGGTTGGGGTGAAGGGTAGGAAAGCCCGAAGTCGCAAAAAACCACAAATCGAACCCTCCCCACCCACATCCTTCAAAACCCAATTCCCCGTCCCGTTCCGTGGCTGTAGCCTGCATCAATCGAAGAATTTTAGAGTTTTACAGCCGTACACCAAATCTACCCAGCCGCCAGGGGAAGAGCGGCAGATTGCCCGATGGGCTTCTATGTTTGATGTGAGAGGACCCGGGGATGCGGATCACCGAGGTACTTACTGCACTTGGTGTTTGCAAAAAGACGGAATTATTCCTACAACAAGGATTGTTTGGGTTAGGGAAAGTAGACTTCGTGTTTGCACGTATGGGGGCTATGAGTGCGTTGGCTTGTTGAATTTTCGCTTGATGAGTAAAGGTCAGTTTCTCATAGGTTCATGGTGCTTTTGCGTCGTTATCACAGCTGTACGGAAGCACTGAATAGGAAAGATGTGATAATGTAGATGAGATTGGGTTGGTAGTGGCAGTATCAAGATCCTTGGGTGAAGAGAAGATCCACAAGGCAGGGAGCGGCCGATGGCGTCGGGACGAGAAAATTGGGCTGACGATCTTGAACTTGGAGGAGGGTTGGCTTGGTGTTGGAGAGGTCAGCAGTCTACGGAGAACACGATAGTCCAAATGCATTGGTCATGGTACGGCAGAGCGATATGTACTGGTGGATTTGGGGAGCTTCGATGAGGGAAAATGACTCGTCTTGCATTCGATCGTCGTTGTCGAACATCAGTCCTGTCTGCATCGTCATCACCTCGAGTCTTCAAAAGACTCACGTACTTAACGTTTGCCAACCTTATCCCGAGTCATGCAAGTTCGGACGCAACCAGCCGCATCCGGGATATTTCTTCAACCAAAAACACGGAACTCCAGGCAGCATTAGGCAGTATATCGCGAAGGAAAGCGCTAAGGTCATCCTCTAATGCAAGAACAGGCATATTCGGGATTGAGCTAGAGGACCCATCACTGAGGAGGGAGGGGGCGGAGGAACCGCTACCATCAACAAGGGCTTTAGGTGGCTTACCACTTGATGCGATGATGTTCGAGAAGATGGGGTCACCGCCAATCGAAGGTTCGTATCGTGGGATGATCTGTTATACTCTGGTAATTAATGTTGTGCCCGCCCGTTGGCTTTGTTACTTCCGCTCCATATTTCCAGATTCTGTTTTTCTTCATGGCTGACGATTTTGGTTTGCGATGTTATAAGTCAACAAGATGGTTAGAGATATGGACAGTTGACTCAATAGTAGGATTGCGGTCAGTGTATCGCTGCCTCGGAGTCCTGAAATCGGGCTGAGGGTTTCTTGTACTGAGCTTATAATTGTCATACTGCTA
>JAABUO010005097.1_pt1 | contig 15402 bp, 11 predicted proteins | sample 5559291 | NCBI WGS metagenome assembly JAABUO01 (sample SAMN10711878, study PRJNA513372) | rock metagenome | isolation source: Antarctica rocks | place: Antarctica: Victoria Land, Finger Mt sud
CCTTCTCGAAGCGACCGGTGACACCGTAGCGGTAGTACGCGCCGAACTTCTTGAAGTAATCGCGCGCGTTCATCGTGCCCCGGTCGTATTCGAGAAAGAAACCCTCGTAGCCGGTGCCGCATCGGTAGACACCGTATCCATCCGGACGGAGGTGGCGACGGCTGCAAGCGGCGGCATTCTGCCATTGCACCACTGCTTCGTCGCACCCCGCAGCGGTGTGCTTTCTGGCTTGTCGATAGAGACGGACGAAGATATCGTCCGCGCCGCGGGTGTGGGTCAGGGTGCGGAGGAGCTTCCGCCGGGAGCCAACCGGCTTGTCAGGACCACCGCCAACGAGCCCAAGCTCGCGCACGGCGACAGCCAGGGAGAGTCCCAGGTGCGCCGCTACCAGTCCGAGTCCACCGGTCGTCAGCTCGGACAAGTCCAGAATAGTCTCCTCCCCGATCTCATCTGGGCTGGGGTGTCGTATCAGTCCTACTCTCAACAACCGATTCAGACGGTGTTGTACTGCCTTCGTGCTACTGTCCATCACGTCTGATAACTGGTTTGCAGTCAAGTACGGATGGAAGCCGACTACCTCCAGCAGCCGATAATCGGTCGGCGTCACCACCAGCGCTGTACGGCCCAAGCTCTCGGTAGCGGACCGTGCCGGAATAGCAAGCTCGTCGCCCACGACGCGGGGAAGCGGGCTAGCCGGACGCTGGGGATGGAACGGTGGTAGTGGGACTGAGCGGATGAGATCAGCCTCGGCCAGCTTGTTGGCCTGGACGGGAAGATCGGTCAGCCCGCGTGGAAGATCGTCCCAGCGGACGACGCGACTGGCAAGTGGCGCCTCCCTGTGCGCTCGCACCAGGTCATGGAGCAGGCGTTCCCATGCCCTCATCCGTTCGCGGTCCGTGGTCGCGATGGGCAGTGGTGGTAGATGACCATCCTGGGCCCGGCGAAGCATCAACAAAGAAGCGAGGGCAGCTCGCTGCAGACGGAGGGGGATGGTTCCGGCATCTGGGAGCAGGAGGTAGGAGCCGGCAACACCGTTCCAGGAGAGGGCGGCGTAGGCCGGCACGGTCACCACACCGAATGAGTGGCCGGCTGGGCGGGGGTAGCGGCGTCGCCAGGGACGTTCCCAGGCCAGAAGGGCGGGATTTCCCGGGCGAGAGGCGGCCAGCGCCCCAAGCAGTTTGTAGGTATCCAGCAGGTGCCGGAGCAACGGAACAAGCTTCAGCAGGTCGTCGCGTCGTAAGTGAAACCGCTGGGCCAGATGGAGAGGATCGCAATCGAGATCCTGGGCGAGGGTTGCCAGCCCCAGATCGGTCAGGTACCAGAGATGGGGTGACTTGGGAGCGTAGACCGGCGGCTGGATGGAGGAGATAAGACGGACTGTCCGGAGTCGAGCCACGGAGCAGTACATGGCAGCCGGTCCATGCTGGCCGGCCAGTTGATGGAGTATACGGATATCGAGGAAGGGCAGACGGGCCAGGAGGTAGAGGACAGCGCTGCACCTCGACCGGTCCTGCAGCCACCTCTGCACCTCCTCAGCATCATGCCAGTGATGTCGTTCCATCACGCTCTCCCTGCCTCCCCCGCACCTACAGCACCGTTTGTCTGTGAGCGAGGCTCGCCATCATCCCGGCGCAGCCCATCCGTGCCAAGTTGTGGCAATGATGGCTGCAACGCCTCTCTGTCTTGGGCGTTTCGGTGCTGGTTACGGCGTCCCTCGCTTCGGTTGCCCGTGCTCCCATCCGTCACACCGCGCTTGCCGCTGTTTTCGGTTGGCTTCTCCTCCCCCCACGAGCCGTGACTCAACGCAATACGGGCCAAAGAGGAGCGGAGGTCGGCCTCGGCCAGGGCGCGGTCTCGCCCGTATCGAGCGAAGGAGCGCGCGGCAAGCTGACGAGCCAGTGATGGATCACCCCGTGGTGGTGGGTCAAGCTGGACGGAGAAGGTGGGGAGACGCTAGCCTCCGGCGGAGAGCTTCACATAACAGCGATGCTCGCCCAGCGCCACCAGATCCTGCTCATCGATCTCGCCACCCACCTCAGGGACCAGGTAGCGCGCGTCCTCGGCACTGGTGTGGCAGGCGAATCTGCCCAAGGACTGATTGTGCGCTACCACGACAAGACCTTCTCCCTCACGGACGCGCTGAGCTTTGTGGTCATGGAGCGCCTCGACATCTCCCACGCCTTCTCGTTCGATCACAACTTCAGGCAGTACGGGTTCCAACTCCTCATCGGGCGATAGCGCGCTCTCCTCGACCGTTGGGTGGGAATGACCCGGAGATTCGCATGCACCTACCTACCCACATCCCACACAGCGATACGCCGGGGTCAGGTCGATGGCCTGCGGATTGCGGCTCTCGAGCGTGTCGAGCATAGCCGGCTTCCCTCCCTTCAGTGACACCGCACCAAGCGTCAGCCGATAGCGCAGAGGGCTGCTGCCGGCTACGGTGCAGGCAGTGACGTAGGCCAGGCCCGAGGAATCGGAGAGCCAGGTCCACTGCGCCAGGACGCAGCTCCCGGCGTGAGGAATCGGAATGCGGAACCGGCGGGCGACCTCTCCGCTGATCCAGAGGCTATTGTTCGGGTCGGTGGCGAGGTACTTGCGGTTCGGCGCGTACTGGAAGTGGGTCGCGCCCTCCAGTGCCGGATCGAAGGGAGGAATGCCATGTACGGCGTGGCCGTTCCCGAGTGTCATACGGGCGGTACCACCCCGGTCCGGCACCAAAAAGAGACCGGTTATCCGGTACCCCGCTCCCGTCGCCACGGTGGGGAACTCCAGCGTGTGCAGCCGGCTCGGGAAGCGAGAATCAGTATAGGTCAGACCGTCACCCACCGGAACCGAGCCGCGATTTGGACCACCAGTGCTGAGGATTCCCGAGCGGAAATGGGCCGTGATGGTCCGCTGCCCGCCGTAGAAGTGCGACACGGCAATGTGAAGCGTCCGCGCTGGAGTCGAGCCGGCGTGTGGTGGCGCCACAGGAGCGGCGATCGCAGTATCGTCGGAGGCGAAGGTGATGCTGCCGGCCCCGGCGGTGGGCGACGCCGGCCCCACCTGCAGCACGGTCCTCTGATTCCCGTTGGCCCGCCGGTACTGCACCGTGTTGCCGTCGTACCAGGCCAGGCCGGGTGCGTGGCCGCCCGGTTCCCAGGCAATGACCTGCCGCTGCGGAGACGAAATAGCGGCGCGCTGCGAGAAGACGGTGATGTCGTAGCGGTGCTGGCCGTTGGGCGAAGCCAGCACCACCTGACGCATGGGGGGCCCGGGCATGCCGGGCTGTGGGGGGGGGACGACTGGTGTGCGCAGAAAGGCAATCATGCGCCCATCGGACGAAACCACCGGGCTGCTGTCGAACCCGCCGCGGGTTAGCGTGGTGCGCTGCCCCCCATCGGAGCGGAAGAGGACGATCGCGCCGTTGATCGCGGCGGCGATGCGGGGCGATGAGTCCTGGGACGCTCTCTGGGCGACGCCGAGTCCGGGACTCAACGCCAGTGCTACCGCTGCCGCCAGCAGAATCCGCTTCATGGCGCCGTCCTTTCCAATCGCACCGACCAGTTGCACGTGCTGGAGAGCTTCCGCCCTTCGACACGATAGATACCGGGCACGAGGTGGAGTGTCCAGCCCGCCCACCTGGCGCCTCCCTTGAAGTGGGGCAGGTGCGGGACGAAATTGGTGATGTCGGCCACGTGGTAGCCGTTGGTTCCGACCAGGGCCAGGTCCGTGGCGCACCCCAGGGGATGGTACCGCGCCGAGAAGTCGTACGCTCCCTGGCTCAGCCGAAACCAGGGGGAGAGCCCGGGGCCGCGCCAGGTATGGAGGAAGGGGAGCGGCAGCGGCTTCGCCTCCTGCTGCTTCACAATGCGCCCGATCAGATTCCACACCCGCCCGTCATCCATCAGCCAGCCCACGCCGTTCACCGCCAGCCCTTCCCCGCACCCTTGACTCTCATAGGCATGCGCCACCGAACCATCGGGACGGACAAACGAGAGCCAGGCCGGACCGACCAGACTGAGACGACCCCGGCAGATGCCGGACACAGTGTAGTAGCCCGTGATGGAATTGATCGATTGGACGAACTGAGTGATGAGGGGGCGGGCCATGACCGTGCTGCGGACGATGTGTGAGACGAGTTGCCCTTGCTGGACCATCGCTCGGCGTAGGGCAATGCGCACTTCACTGAAGGGGCCATGCAGATAGGACGAGGCCGGACGAGGCGGGTAGGTGCTCTCCTCGGCGCCATACGCGATGTATGCCCCACCGGACGGCGTGTCCCCAAAGGTCATTTCCATCGTCAGATTGGGAGTATCGGTCGACGCGAAGGTGATGCCCGAGGTTAACGCGCTGGCATTGGTCGTCATCGACCCGGCGGGGCGCCAGCCGCAGGCAGCGAACGCCTTCCGGTACCAGGCCTGCACCGTATCGACCGAGTCGGCGGTCTGGTACTCGGCGACACCGGTCTGCAGGTACGGGTCCAGAGGATACTGGGTTATGGCTGAGGCCACGAACGGTGTAAGCGGCTGGGCGCCGGGATAGAGCGGTACCGACACGGTGACCGGAATCTGGGGTATATCCCCGGCAATCGGCATGGGCCCGGGCTTGGTCGAGGCCGGTAGACCGGGATGGAGGGTCAGGACCAGGTCCGTGCTACAGACGCCCGTGGCGGAGACGGGCGGCGGCGCGCTTCCCATGGCGCCGAACGACAGCACAACCAGGATGCCCGCAGCCGCGAGAGAGGACAGCCGTTTCATATGCACCTTCTCCAATCTTATCCGCACGCCAGGCACCGGACCGCCGGCGCCAGGCTCAGCACCGTCATCGTCGGACTCAGCAGGGTGACGATCGGTCGAGAATGCCCCGTCTGGAGCGACGCGGTAGAGAGGGTGGATCGAAAATTTGTCGTGCCTCCCACCGTGCAGAGTGAGACGTAGGCCAGTCCGTGACCTCCGACCAGCCATCCCCATTGGGCGATGGTGCAGTTGGCCGCCTGACGCGGTACCAGGAACTGGCCGCCCACGCCACCCAGTGCGGTGACCCAGAATCGCCTACCGGGGTCGGTCGCCATGCGGTTGCCACCAGGCGATATCAGGAAGTGCGTGGCGTTCGTGAGCGCTGGAGTGGCGCCACGAGCTACATGCGCCGGGTTGCCGTACATCAGGTGCGCCATTCCGCCGCCCTTCGATACCGTCCAGATCCCGCTCAGGGAGTTGCCGGCGCCGTTGACCACCGTTGCCACCAGCAGACTGCCTCCGTCGGAAGACCAGCCGATCTGGTTGGATGTTGGGTGCCAGCCGAGCGCCGTGGTACGGCTGCCCATCAACCGCTGGGGGAAGCGCACGGTGACGACTCGGGAAGACGCAGTCGGGACATCCACGATGGCGAGGCTGAGACTTACTGGAGGCTGCTGGAGCGATACCGGAGCTAACGGCACGGCAATCTGGCGGCTATCCGGCGACCAGGCCATGGCAGGCGCCGAACCCAGGGCCGGTTCGCGGCTGAGCCGCGCGACGATCTGGGAGCCGCCGCCTGGTCCCCGCCATACCCCCACCTCACGGCCATGCAGATATGCCAGGAACCGGCCATTGGGAGACCAGGCGAGCGCACCGGCGGCTTCTCCATACAGGCTGGCGACCAGGATCTGGCGATTGGCTCGTATTCCGACCGTCCAGACTCCGTTGAGCACGGTTGCGCCGTATCGTTCTTTTCTGGGCCGATTGACCGTGAAGTACGCGACCGTACTCCGATTGGGCGAGAGGAGAGGATCGACCGCATTGGTGCCGGCGGTCACCTGGAGCGTACTGCCGTCGCTGCGGAGCGCGTAGACCCAGCCGCGTTGGGCGAAGGCGGTCACCAGCGGTGAGGTAGCGGCGATCGGAGCCGCTCGGGACGTTGCCGTCGAGGGCAAAACACTCAGCAGCGAGAGCGCTAGAACCACCAGGACACACGTAACAGCACGTGACTTGTTCATAGATTCTTCCCTTCATAGATACATCGAAAGCGCTGTCGTGCACGAGAGAGACGCTGTCGGACGGCGCTCCCCCGGATGCCAAGCATGGCGCCATCTCGTCGGTGCGAAATCCCGCCACGGCAAAGAGGTAGAGGACTTCTCGATCGCCCGGCTCAACCTGCTCGAAGGCGGCCCGCACGCTCATACAGAGATCGACCGGCGCCTCAGCGGCGAACTGCTGCGCAATCTGCTCACCAGAGCAGCATATCCTGGAACTGTGGCGGAACCCGTCCATGGTGCGGTTTCGGGCCACCGTGTAGAGCCAGCCGGCCGTCACTTCTCGCCCTCGTCGCAGGTGCTCGTAGGCACGCACAAACGTGTCTTGCGTCACATCCGACGCACCATCTCGATCCCGCAGTTTCATGAAAACGAAGGAATAGATCCGGGTTTCATACTCGTTCAGCAGAGCGACCAGGATCTCGTCCGCGCGTGTAACCTCGTCCCGCTGCGCGGCAAGCGGCGCCCGGGTCGACAGCGCTCCTGACGCAGCTTCCCCCATCATGAGAGCCGTACTGCTGCTTCGAGCCTGTGCATGAGTGTGCGCCCCTTCCCTTTCGATCAGCCAATGGGTACGATGTATCGACCGTCATATGGAATAACGTTTTCGGTCAGCCAAGGGGTACGATCCACCGACCGTCATATGGAATAACGCTGACGGACGGTGTTGGTAACACTCTCTGACAAAGTTCCGCTTGCCCCGGTGCCCCCAGCCCCATGATGTACTCCTCCTGCTCTCAGCTCGCTACCTGCACATCGTGCGTGCCGCGTACGACACAAGATCTCCTGCCGAGAGGCTATTGCTGGTCAGGATGACAGAGATGGCGCCGCGGGCAAACGCGAGCGTGTGCAGACCGTCAGCGGATGTTCCGGACCACGCCGGGCACGTGCCCGCCCGGATGGGTGTCGCAATCTGAAGCTCAACGGGTAGACCGTGCACCCGGATGCGCTCCGCCACCAGAACAAAGTGGTCGCCAGGAGCATAATCGTAGCTGAAATTGTGTCCGTCGGTCGGTTTGAAGAGGAGGTTGATGCCAGTGGCATCGCCGAGCGGGGGGGTGGCCAGGACTTCCATGTCTGAGAGCGCGTGTGGAAGGTCTGCAGGCGCAGGAGCTGGGAGGAAGCCCGGTGGTACCGGTGCTGCCAGGCCCGGCGGCCTGCCGCTGCGCGAGGTGCCAATCGAGTCGTGCGTGAACGGCTGAACGGGCACTGGCGGCCGTTCGGAGAGCTGCGCCTGTGTCGCTCCCTGGCCCGGTGTAAAGGATGTGACCTGTAAGAGAGAGGTGCGAAACCTGGAGAGAGGATTGGCGAGATCGGCCTGATACTTCAGGACGAAGTGGGTTGCGTCGTCGATCCAGACGGTCGCCGTGCCGAAGGCAAGGGGTGTGCAGTCGGTTGCGGTCGGGCCCGTGGGGACACACTTGATGCCTCGCTCCGCGGGCGCGAACTGGACCACATCCACCTGGCGGCCGAGTAGCTGCGCTGTTCCCACGATGCGGGCGAAGTGTGGTACCGAGGAGGGAAGATCCTGTTGTGTCGAATCGAGATACTGCTGGATCGACTGGTCGGGACCGACACCTCCCATGGGCGTCCCCCCCGCTACACTGAAACCGCCGGGGAACGACGCAGGTTCGGTCCAGAGGCTCGCAGTTTCGGTGCGCGTGTCGTACCGCGTCATGCTCGAGCCATCCTGGATGGTCGTCAGCGTGCCGCTGTCGATCACGGGCTCGACTGTTTGCACCCGAGTACGGTAGTGCTGGTCGTCGTTTGCCGACCATGTTTCGAGGACACGGTGGGGCACGACGCGGTCGGGTAGCAGGTTTGTCTCTGATCCAAGGTAGGTGATGGTCGCGGCGCCGCTTGACGGCAAGGCTTGCGCAGTCTGCGCGGCAGATCGGAGGAGCTGCTCAGCGCTGGCTGGAGCTGCTGCGCGCTGACTGATGATGGGGCTAAGGACGGCGACCGCAATCGCCATAACTGCAGCGAGCGCAACTCCCGGCCAGCGCAGGCGCGTCCGCGTCCTGCCCTGGGGCAGCAAACGCCAGGCGCCTCGTGACAGATCTCGGGATACCTGTCCACGAATGCTGGTGTGAGATTTTGCGCCTGACGCTGTCATCTGCTGATCGATGATGGTACGTAGCCCGTCACGGAGACCGGACGGAGCCGTCTCCCGGTGGAAGGAACGCAGGAAGGCAATCTGCCCGGCGTAGTCGATGGCTCGTTCCCGACATTCGGGGCAGGTTTCGATGTGTGCTACCACTCGCGCTTCATCCTCTGGATCGAGGCGATCGCGGCGAGCCAGCATGGCTTGGATGGATGCGTGGCGGGTCATGGTGTACCTCCTGTCGGTCGATAGATCGTGCGGAAACGCTCGCGGGCACGGAAGACCCGAACGTGGACGGCGCCGCGGCTGATGCCCAGGGTCTCGCCGATCTCTCCTGCATCGAAGCCGTCGATGTCGAACAGATAGAGTAGCTCCCGGTCGCCGGGGGAGAGCTGCGCGAGGGCGCGTCGCACTGGACCAGCAAGCGTGCCGGTATCTCGATCTGCTAGTGCCTCGAGCGTCTCCAAATCGGCCCGTACTCGCTTCCGCCGACGTAACTCATCGATGGCTCGGTTGCGGGCCACACGATACAACCACGCCACATTCACCTGCCGGCCGCGCTGCAGATGTTCGTACGCGCGGAGAAAGGCATCCTGGGCACAATCCTGAGCGGCATCCCGATCGCCCAGCAGCACGGTGAGGAAGTTAAAGAGCATGTGCTGGTACCCGTCCATAAGCCTGACGAGCTCATCCCGAACCGCTTCCTCGACGTGCCCGGCCGGCCGGCACTCCACGTCGCTCATGTCCACGGGTGATCCCGCATCTCGGTCCTCCCTGCCTGGTTGGTCCTTTCGTCCTTCTAACGAGGAGGAGCCCGAAATCTTACAGGTGGCAGAATGACACGCGTCGAGGAAGCTCTCGGAGGCCTTCCATGTCTGCGCCTGAGCGGATCGCCACCTTCAGGCTATCGGACCCATGGACTGGCATCAAAGCTTGCTCGATGCGGCCACGCCTCGGAGACGGTCACGCGACTCGGTTCATGGGCGGACAGTTTCCGCACCGGGCAGTTCCCGCCAGGATGTGTCCCGCCACAATGAGTAGAACCGATCTTCAGATCGTCAAGGGAGGCGCCGGCGCTTGCGCGCGGCGCCGGTCCGTCCCACGGCAGTACCGTACCGCCGCATCTCGCCGGACGGAGATCCCCGAAGGGGGGCACAGGACCAGCATCCGCCTGACACGCTCCTCCCCTGCGCAGCTCGGTGGTCGCATGCACCCGGGTCCGGTCTCCTACCACGGAGCGGAGCAGGGGAGCACACCCGTGGGTGGCTCGACCGCCCTACTCCGCCAGCGCAGTCGAGAAGCAGCATGGTGGGACGGCCCAGGACCGGCGCTCTCGCGCGGTCCTTCCCTTGACGGTCTGAAGACCGATTCTACGGGCGATCGTGGCCGGGCGGCGCGACGCGGTGCGAACCCGCCCTCACCAACCTGTCCGCTCATAAACGCGACTCGGCGGAGCCACCGTGCACGGGACGGCAACAGAGAGCTACAGCCGCTACGGCGAGCCAGCCAAGGTACGGCTGCCCATGCACTGTCGCTAGATGCTCGCGTGTCTCGGATGCATGCCGGCAGCGTACTCTGCATATTGCCCACAGGTAGACGCACCGCAAGTTGGACTTACTCGCACGTGCTCGACGGCACCTCGATCTTGGGCACGGTATCGTAGTCGAAGGTGATCTGCCGCCGGGCGACGAGCAGGTGGATCCCTTTGCCGATCGTATCGTGTGTCGTGCTCTGGAAGAGCATGGGGAGATGACTGGAGGCGTTGACGGTGAGCTTTGCCGTCTCATCACTCCGCGAGGGCGGGTACAGCCGCCCCCGGTACTTGATCCGGGTGAAGGTGTTGGCGTAGAGCGAGCGAACGTGAATGTGGATGATCCGTACCGATACCCTCGATCCACCGGTAGAGACGGCGCCCGGCTCACTGCTGAATTGCACCGTCGTCACCGGCTGAGGCGGTCCATGTCCCCCCGACCTCTTCGGAAACGTGTAGCTCAGCCTCATACCCTCCATCGCCGTTTGTCCGATATCCGGCCGGTGGTTGCGGTAGGTGAAGGCGTCGTACGGATACGGCTGCCAGGTGTGCGCCGGGAAGTTGAACGGGTCGAGCGAACAGCTCACCGGGCCGACCTGGACGTAGCGTTGCGTGGTCAGCGTCCCCACCGGATTCAGGGCCCGGCTGGTAGTCAGCAGCCGGTCCGGCGCCAGGTACTGCATGGCCTGGGTCTCGTTGACCAACCCATCGGGCACGCCTCGCTCGGGGTAGGCGAGGCGGGTCTCCATCTGGCGGGCCGCGAAGTGGGAGATGGTGTCCAGCGCCCGGAAGGCCGTCGTGTATCGGGCGCGAGCCGTGGTTGCGTTGGAGGGAGTCTTGGGAACCGGTGTCGACCTGGGCGTGAACGGCGTGGTGTCGTCGATCTGCGTCACTGGGCTAAACAGGAAACCAGCGACGGCGTGCCACTCCAGCACCTGGGTACACGTCGAATTGAAGCGCGGGTGAATGTCGCTGCCCTGCCCGTAGTCCCAGTGGAGGACACTCTGCGGGTGCTCCTCACTACGCAGCGTGCCGGAGGCGGTCTTGCAGGTGTACCAGTAGCGATACGTGGCCTCGGTAAAGCCATTCCTGGCCGGCTCAAGCTGCGCGTACACGACCGGCAACCGGTGGATCACGGCGTGCACCGCCGGCCGGTTGTACAGCGGGAGCGTGATCGGCGCGCCCCGCACCACCACCGGCGTGCTGCCGGAGAGCACCTGCGCCACCGGCCGCACCGTGCCGGCTCGCAGCACCAGGAACCCACCCATGCTGACCGACGACCCGGGATGGATGGGCGGCGAGGCCGGCGGCGGCACACAGGGCGACTCCGGCTCGGTAGCCGCCGCTGGCGGGAAGAGTATCTTCCCGGACGGATCGACCACTTCGGCAAACAGGTAGGGGAGCCGGCAGGTCGCCGTCGCCAGCTGGAGATCGTGACCGGATACATTCTTGAGCGTGATCCCCACCTCCGCCAGCGCGTTCCGCTGGAAGCTGGTTCGGCCCGTAATCAACACCGAGAGCCGCACCGCGGGTGCAAGCGATGGTGACGAGGAGATGCTTGCTGCGTGGACGCGGAGCGGAACAACCGGCAGCATGACCAGGAGCAACATCAGCCTAGCCATCCATCGCATCATGCCATCCTCCTCTCGTCCTTCGACTGTATAGGTACTAACGCTCCTAGAGAGAAATTGTTACTCCTCGCGCCGAACAAAAGCCGGCTACCGCCGTTGCCAGGAGCAATACCGCAACGACGCATCGAGCCACATTGGTGACATCGCCGTGCAACTGCGGGCCCTGAGCGTTCAGACGATGCTGGCTCGTCGGCAGTCAGTCGCACTCTTCCTTCAGCACTCGGTGGAAATCATCCGTAAGAATTCGCCGAGGGGGTGAGCGAGCACCAGCGTCCCATCTCGCCGCGCCTGTAACCATTGCAGCTGCTATGGCGTTCTATCTGACAGGAGGGACGAAATGAGGCGCTGGTCGCTCGTTCTGGTATCGATAGTCATGGTGTTCGCTGCGTCAGCAGCAATGACGCACGCGGCTCAATCAGCGGGGTCATCGCAGGGCGCGACCATCCGCACGCTCCCGGTGGGGCCGGCCAGTTGGAGCACGCTGGGCGGATCGATCTTCGGTGTGGATGGCCAGGGCGCGGTGTACTTCTTCGGCGGCAGCTGCGGGGCCAAGCCGGTGAGCTGCTGGTGCGATGCCCTCCGCCAGCGACCCGGAGAGCGATATCCCACCGTCATCGCCGGGCACGCCCCGGGCAGCACGCTGCGCGGGGCGACACCGGCTCAACGGATGCCCCTGGGCGGCTGCACCTCGATTGCCGTGGACCGAAAGGGGATCGTGGAAATGCTGGCCAGCGACCTCACCCACAATCACTATGGCTATGGGACCCCTGCTATCTTCCGTGTTGATCTCCGCACGGGACGGTATCAGGAGCGGAAGAGCTGCGCCAGCTGCGAGGACAATCACATAGCCGGCTCACTGTCCAGGATCAGCTTCTACAGTGTGAAGTCGGCTGCTTTCGACACCACAGGCAATGTTTACCTGGCCAACGACGAGCACCACGTGATCCAGAAGCTCGCCTCGAACGACATGGTCTCGGTCGTGATGCGTCCGCATTGCCGGTCGCGCTATGAGAACGGACCCCTGGTCGAGATTCGTGGCTGCGTGGAGTGCTCGAACTCGGACGTGGCACAGCGCGGCGATGTCTTTGACTGCCCGGAGCGGTTAGCGATCGGGCCGCGAGGCGGGATCTACTACATCGACGCCGACGACAACACAGTGCGCATGGTCGATGGACAGGGGCACGAGCGGGTGGTTGCCGGCGGCGGCGCCTGCCGGATCGCGCATCTGGGCCACTGCGCGGGCACCGCGCAAGCAACCAAGCTATGGCTGCGCGACGCGTCGACCGACGGCCCGCGCAGTCTCGCTCTCGACGCCAGGGGCAACCTCTATATCGCCCTGTGGTCGTATCTGCTCCAGGTCACACCCTCGGGTTCGGTTCGCGTGCTGGCCGGAAATGGCCAGGTGATCCTCTCCGCGCTGCACCGCGTCTATCCGCCGCACGTCGCGGCAACCCGCGTTCCCATCACTGCCCAAGCGGTCGCCGTCGACCCGCACGGGCATGTCTACTTCCTGGACGACACGGGCGCGGTGCGCGAGGTAGTGCCGAGAGACGACGGGGGTACGAGATAGAAGATGGAACCACTAGGCTGAACCAGGGAACGTAAATGGCCGCCGTCACGCCGCGGCAACCGGGGTTCTCCCTAGAATCGACCCCATGGCTGCGAAGACTTGATCGCATCGTGCATCCCCACTCACCGGCCCAGGGGCGGTGACATCGTGTTGGTGCCCGGGAATGCCACGAGTGAAGGTTTCACCAAGGCGCCGGCCAACCTCTCCAGGTATCGCGGCGGCTCCTTCCGGGGCTGACTCTTCGGGGACCACCTGGAGCGACCCACCCTTGCCTACCGTGTGGGTAGCCGGCTCTGTACCTTATACGATGGGGAGTGAGAACGCGAAGCAGGAGTACTCGTCGTCGACCACCTGGAGGCGCCCACCATGTGCCTCCGCAATCTCCCGACTGATGGACAGACCAAGGCCTAATCCGCCCGCGTACAGGCGTGCGGCGGGGGGAAGGCGATGGAACCGTTCGAAGATTCGTTCACGTTCCTCGGCTGGAAGGGGCGGGCCTTCGTCGCGGACCGAGGTCGTCACTCTCTCCAGATCGGTTGTGACCGACAGCTTGACCGCGGTGCCTCGCGGCCCATGGGTCAATGCGTTATCGATCAGGTTCATCACGACCTGTCGAAGGCGGGACGCATCGCCTATAATCCTACAGTTGCTCGAGATCTCGAGGTCGATGGTGTGGTTCGGGTGCAGAAGGCGCATCTCTTCGGTGATCGACCGGATCAGGAGGGGATAGTCGAGCGGCGTGAGCCGGCAAGGCAGGCGATCGGTTTCGATGCGTGCCAGGTCGAGCAGGTCCGTAATCAGGACCGCGAGCTGAGAACTCTGACGACTGATGATTTGGAGGCGCTGGTGGAGCGTCGTAGGCGTGTCCTGCGGCGCGCGCTGCAAGAGCTGCACATGACCATGAATGATGGTCAGTGGTGTGCGGAGTTCGTGCGCCACATAGGACAGGAACTCGTTCTTTTCGCGTTCCCGCCGGACCTGCTCCGTCACGTCACGAAGGGTGGCGATGGCGCCAAGTATGCTCCCGGAATCAGCCCGAACCGGCGCTGCGCTGGCCTCCATGACAAGCTCGTCGCCGGCCGCCTGGCACATGCGCCATCGCGCATTGACCACCGTCTCACCCCGCAACGCGCGGGCCAGGAAAAGCTGCTCGGGCGGATGCGGCAGGCCGGCGGGCGTCAGGATCTGGAATAACGAGACCAGCGCGTCGAGGCGGCTTCCCAGCGTCACGATCCCCATCATGCGTGTCGCCGCGTTATTGACAAAGGTGACGGACCCGGTGGCATCGACGGTGATCACTCCCTCTGCCATCTGCTGGAGCATCGCGCTCTGCTCGGCCGCCACGGCCTCCAGGCGTGCCGTCCGTTCCTCGACGCGTCGTTCAAGCTCCGCGTTGAGGGCACGCACCTCCGCCTGTGCTTGGACCCGTTGCGTGACGTCGCGGATGCTGGCGACAACATAGGATTTCGACTGGCCCGGGACCTCGAGCGGGCTCAAGGTCAGTTCGACGGTCAGTTCCTGCCCATCCTTGCGCAGCGCAGGTAGCTCCGCGGGGCGATGGGTCTCGATGAGGGAGCCGAGGTTGCCGGCTCGATACCGTTCCAGTCCCGCACGGTGGCGCGGGCGCAGACTGGGAGGGATGAGGACCTCCAGCGAGAGGCCGACCGCTTCCTGCGCTGAGTAGGCAAACATCGACTCTGCCGCCGGGTTCCACAGGACGATGCGCCCACTCTCTACGTCTCCCACCACGATCGCGTCGGGGATCGTCCAAAAGAGACGCCCAATGCCGACATCCTCCGGGTCGATAGCCGCGTTTACTGCATCGTCCATGCCCTTACCGTAGCATTAGAAGTGGCAGTCTCCGGCAGCCCCTGGCGCTCCGCACCAGCTTTATTTTCGTCAGGCAGCAGCGCCATAGTAAGAATGGAAGTAACTCAGACATTCCGCTGGGCTGTCGAGTGCGGTGCGTGATGAGTTGAGGCAAGGGGAACTATAGTGCCGTGGCAAGGTCCCTGCTCAAGATCGGAGGCATGAGTATCAGACTGCCACTCTCCAAGCAAAGAGCGAAGATGTACGGGGAGTGCGCGGAGTCGAGTAGCGTTGACACTGTGGCCGGTGGCGTACAAGGCGAGGAAACGGCTCCTACGGTCGCTACCCCGTCCGCCGGCTCGTCTCTCGCTGACCATGGCTACCGGAGGGGCGGGCTGCTCGGCGAGATCTCGCTGGCGATCCCGCCGACCGTGACCGTACTGCTTGCCGTCTTTCTGCTGGAGTGGTTCACGCATCAGCGGATTCTCTTTGCCTCGCTTGCCGCCAGCGCCTTCCTGATCTACTACGCCCCGACGCATCACATGAACACGATTCGAGTCATGGTTACCGCGCAGCTCCTGGGCTGCTTTATTGGCGCGGGCATCGGCGCTTTCGGAGCTGGGTACGGGGCTGCGGCGGTCGCGATGACCTTCACCGTGGTGATGCTAATCGTGCTGCGGAATGTGCACCCTCCTGCCATCGCAAGCTCTCTTGGATTCGCCTTTCTGGGGCCACAGGTGCGGAGTCTGGTAGCCTTTCTGG
>JAABUO010005098.1_pt1 | contig 15400 bp, 16 predicted proteins | sample 5559291 | NCBI WGS metagenome assembly JAABUO01 (sample SAMN10711878, study PRJNA513372) | rock metagenome | isolation source: Antarctica rocks | place: Antarctica: Victoria Land, Finger Mt sud
GTTCAATCAAGGCTTGTGCATTGCACTGAACGCAGCACAGTGCCCATCACAGCCAGTTGCAGTCTTGCAAGTCGACGTTTGTTTTACCCTGCCGTTTAACGAGCCATTCGTGTTAGGCAGGTTGACTTGATCCAGATGATGTGCAGACTGCAGTTAGGTCTAGCACTTTGCGGACTTCTTCTGGTGTTCGCAGCCGCGCAAGACCCAACAGTATCTCTTAATGGAGTGCAAGATTTGAGTGAGTCGCATTGCTTCCTTGGTCGTCCGAGCATTCTGCCACTTTTGTCTACCAACTCAGACCTGATGCTTTGCAGCCCCTGAGACTTTTGACAAGTTCGTCAATGGAGGAAAACACGCTCTCGTGGAGTTCTACGCCCCTTGGTAGGTTCGCAAACTGCAGCTATGCTACAGTGTCGTGCACCCTGCGTTTCAGGTTTCGACTGCCGCCTATCCCTTGCTTCTCTTGCTGTCCCACCTTGAAGTGACCTCAGCGTCTGTCATCTAATGCAGGTGTGGGCACTGTAAGCATTTGACTCCAGAGTACAAGACTCTCGGGGAATCGGTGTTGAAGGACCCCAGGCTCAAGAATAGTGTTGTGATTGCAAAGGTGGACGGCCGAGTCACACCAGCTGTATCTTATGCACCTTCCACAACGCAGCTTGCAGTTCACCAGTTCACCAGTTCACCAGTTCAACGTGTGCATGCAGGTTGATGCCGACAAGCACAAGTCATTGGGTGAGAAGTTTGGCGTAAGAGGCTTCCCTACTTTGAAGTGGTTTCCGCGTGGCAAGCCCGTCAACAACCCGCAAGAGTGAGCTTTCTTGATCAAGCTGCGCCCTGCCTGCACTGGCCATCATGAACAATACGTTCCTTGTGCTGCAACAAATTTGCAGCTTTCCTGTTCCTATCATGGTAGTGGCTCATATCACCTGCTTCTGCATGAAAGTCATTGTGGCAGCTCCACTCAACTCTACTGTTGACTTTGTTGTGCTGTTGGCCCTTGCTGCTGCATACCTTTTGGCTTCTGATGCCTGCTCTCATCTATCTGCAGCTACAACTCCGGGCGCACAGCATCAGCCTTCCTGGACTTCATCAACGCAGAGGTCAAGGCTGACAGTGGCTTTGCCCGCATTGAAGACTTAGACGTGTTGGCCAGGAAGTATGTTGGCTCAGGTGAGTACTGAAGCAGCCACAAGCCCCTGCCCTGAATATGCTCATGTCTTTATCATCAAGTCTTGTTGAGTTGACATGTTGGCTACCCCACAGCATTTCACTTGAAACCAACTGCTTTCTACAACTTGCTGATTGCCCTCGTTGTCATGCGTATCAAGAGGTGCAGAATGCAGGACACATCAGCATGCAATGCGTATCTATCAGATCACTCAGACAGTTGCTGTCCCTTCAGCAATCTGGACAAACAATTTGCTGAGGTGCATCTGCAGCAGCAGCATGCTGTCAATCACCTGCTAGCAGCTCAAACTGTGAGTGTACAGTCCATTAACATGTTACACCCTGATTTGACTCTGATGAGGGTGTACTGCAGCGGCTGATGCAACTTCATCAGTGGCTGAGGAAATCTCTGCAGCTGTGAGCAAGCTAACAGGAGAGGCTCAAACCAATGGCGAGGTCTATGTCAGCGCTGTCAAGAAAGCGGCTGCCAAGGTCAGATATGTCTCAGCAATCAAGCCAGTCTGTGCCTGGTCCTTGATACCTGGCTTCATGTTGCAAGAGTTTGCTGCGCAGCATTGTTGTGTCTGCACAAAACAGCTGTAATTATCAGAACGTAGCATTCTGTGTGCTGTTTGTGTTTGGCTGACGGCACTGCATGCAGTGCAGCACGCTAAGCAACAGTTGCAAACAATTATTGCGTACCAAGTGATGCACATCGCTCCAGAGATCAAGTCAACTTGCTGCTGTAGCATGTTTGTCCATCACTTCAGTGTCATGTTGTGTTTCGATTTTCAGTGCTGCGAGGCTCATGTAACATGCCTGTGTGTAGGGCTCTGACTACTTCAGCACAGAGCTGAAGCGGCTAGAGAGGCTATTGGAGGGCGGCAAACTCAGCCCATCAAAGCTGAGTGAGATCAGCCGCAAAGTCAGTGTGCTTGGTGCCTTTCAGAAGAATGAAGAAGAAAGCGTTCATGCAGCTGAAGAGTGATATTGTGCGCATCTTCTTGTCAGCCCATGGAACAGCCCATGAAGCTAAGGCTTACTAGCCTACATCCAGTTGGTGCTGTAATCAGATGCACATGCTGGTCGTGCCTGGTGCCACTCTTGTGCAATGCAACCCTTGTGCTGGTACTTTGTTTTTGCTTGCAGGTCCCTGCTTGCATGACAAGCAAGCCACGATCTGTTGCTGGTTGAAAATCAATTACACATTGTGCATTGCCATTCTGATACTGCAGTGCTGTGACATGTCTGTACAGTGAACTTAGGCAACAGCCTGGTGGCTGTTGACCTGGCGCTGCAGTCACTGCCACTACTGTAGACATCTACAATTTGCTGTGTACAGATCTGTTGAGTAGCTACTCAGTTAAGCTGGACGACCAGCATGGTTTGAGTCTCGAACTTTGAGATACCCAAAGTGCGGAATTTACCCGTGAACAAATGCCACGCCTGGTGCCAGCATGATTGCACATGTTGCTTGTGACGTAATGTAATTCATCATGCTCAGCACGTAGCATGGTGTCAAATTTGAACGCCTGCTAAAGGATGCAAGCAAGCAAGCAGCTTCGATCCAAACCTGCACTTCTCTGCCCCTGTGCCCCGACAGTCTGCGGCTTGGTGCACTATCACGCCAGGAACTGCTGCACAGATCAGGCGGTTGACTTCAGCTTCATCTGCTGGCCGTCGTTGGCTCTTGCAGCAGCAGTTCGAGCGTGCGCTGACTCAGCAATGGTAAATCCGCTAACAGCCCACGATCGCCTGTGATCTACTAGATGTCTGCTTAATTGCCTGACGTCAATGTGCACGATGTACCGCCACACAGCCTCAGCCTTGGCTGGCTGGTGTCCCAACAGCGGCTGCTCTCTGTGCAGGGACGTCGTCTGGTGCAGGCTCAGGCGCAGCAGCAAGCAGAGATCACCTTCACTGAGTCCCTGGAAGTGGTAAGCCTACTTCGGTGGCGGTCGTGCGCTGCTATCGCTGCTGACATTACTTCGCTGAGCCACCTCTTCTACTGGTGACTACGCTGTGCTGTGCAGGTTCGATGTCTTCTGCGAGTGGTGAACTTCCCCACCTTTTGGCCCTCATTGTACTTTTTGCTTGGCTTCATGGTCAAATCATACATGCTGCTGCTACACTATGCATTGTGCACCTTTCACAGCTTTGTCGTACAGATCATGTGTGTGCAGTCCATCTTCCATGTCAGCCACTTGAGAGGCTTGTTCCCAAGCCAGCTGTTCAAGACAGTAGACATGCCAAACCTTGGAGGTGAGGCCACAGATGTGACTTTGAATGTCACAGGTTACTGAGATGCTGTGGCGCAGGAGTAACAAATGGCATCTGTCTGCTGCTGCAGGACTGCAGATCATGATGCTGAAGCCAGACACTCCAGAGTCCCGACTCTTGGTTGACTGGGTCGAGGGAGGTGAGTGTTTGATTGCTGCACAACTGCTCATGCATTTTGCAAGTTGCTGTTCTCCTCAATAGTCATCTTGCTTGCCTGCAATCTGAAATGCTGTCAACTGACCCTGGATGCTGTCATTGCTGCTATCCCACACGCGGACAGCCGTGTCTTCTGTGCAGGTGTATATGACGCACTGAAGCAGAAATACCTGAAGTGCCTGCTGTTTGGCATCTCTGAAGATGAAGGAGGCAGCTGCCTTATGGAGGTACTTTGCTCTTTGCCATTTACCCTTTGTCCATGCCCCTTTGGTCTGCCCTTCTTGCCCTCTGAATTTACCTTTCACTTCAATGTTGGGCTACATTGGCACAAGCTATTCCCAGGTTTCTAAACGCCTGTCTCAACAATTGTATTGCCGCTTTTGTTCCAGTGCTGGGTGCAAAGCTGAGCTCGAGTGGAGGGTCTGACTGCATGTACTGGTTGCAGGAGTACGTATACAAGTTCAACTATGACAATGATGGAGGCGTGACAGTAGACCTGACAACCAATGGCAAGCCTGTTGAGAAAAGCAACAAGAAGAAGCCAGTAAGCATGCTTTCTGTGCCCAAAGCTTGTGCAACATCAACGTACTGACTGTGCATAGATGCTGTCCTGCCAGTCCACGGTCTTTCTGACGATGGACTATGGTGTGTGATTGAAGACATAGTTTCAGTCCCTGACGGTGATTTGTGACTGCAGAAGGCAAATGTGAGCTCTGTCAAGTACCAGGTGTGCCGCTTGATCAGGATGCTGGTGCACATTTGCAAGACCTTGGACAGCATGCCAGAAGAGGTGAGACGCCTTAGCAGCCTCCTAATCTTTCCCCTACGCCATCTGTCCCTTCATCTGGCCAACCTCCAATCGACTGCTGCCCCCTGCAGATAGCTTACTGACTCTACAGCTTGCTTTACACACGTTGATGCCTGCCGGATATATATTACCTTCTTGCTGAGTGGAAAGCACATCTGTCTAGCCAGAAACTTTATCTGACGGGGCAGTCTTTCCCAGATCTGGCTTTGATAGCTCAATGCACCAACTTGACACATCTGTATTCACTGCGCCCATGCATTCTTGTTGCTGATGCCACAGAGATACCTCTTCATGAAGTTGACTTACCATGAGGACACCCCAGAGGACTATGAGCCGCCCCACTTCAAGCCCATCACGGAGGAGGGCCTGGGCCACTTTGCACGCAAGCCCTTCTCAATGTGAGTTCACCCTGGCTAGCTTTGCACTAGTTACAGCTAGCTTCTGCCTTGATGTGTGCACTTAAGGCTCATCAGGGGTCAAGCAAAAGTATGCATGTGTGTTTGTGTTGCAGGAATCTGGACTCATGATGGCAGCTGCTGTTCGTCATTGCTCATGAGATTGAGCTGGGTGGCAGCTTGGCCCTGCTGCACGTATCATCATGCTTGCATGCATGAGCATCATGAGGAGCGATCAGGCATGATGATGATGATGATTGGCCCACCAATTCCTGACCACTTTCTGTGTCTGCCAATGCAGGGGATTGGAGAACATGTTCAATAACGGTGCTGTCCACCAAGACTGATGCTGTTGTTTAGATCACTGCAACGCATGCAGCACGATCACGTCAAATGCTGATTGCATGGTCTACCAATGCAGGAACTTGGGTGATGTGTCCACCAACCACCATGCAGTGAGCCTGCGAGTGAAGAGCCTGCTGGACAGCTGCAATGAGGGGCTGGATGAGCACTGCAACAGTGGGCAGTGCTCCACATACCCAGATGAGGTGGAAGGCAATGAAGAGGCATCAGCTCTGCAGGTATGCCCTCAGAAGTGCCTTGCTGCCTTGTTGGAAGTCCAAGAGAACAGACCCCCCCTGCCCCACTCCCCCTCCCCCTGCCTTTTGGCTCTGAATGCCCCTCCTGCCCGTGCCCTCTGATCCTCCAGGCATTTCCTGGTCTTGACAATTGGTCAAAATAGTTTTTGGCTTGTCACTGGTAACAGTCCAGCACCTCATGGCTGCTCTGCAGTTAATCTAGTAAAGTGAACCAGGATGCCAATTTTCTGCCCTTAACTGCACTGCCAAACTTCAATGATCATTGTGTGCCGTTGTTCAGAAGCTCGACACTGCCTGGCTGCATAGGCTTCAACCTGCATCAGTGTCATATGCTACCATGTACAGTTACAAGTGCACACCCGGCTGCCTAAATCACACATATGCTGTGAAGGACAATGAAGCCAGAGATGACATGGCAGCTCCTGACATGGCAGATGGCCAGGAAGCTGACAATGATGCTCATATGGCAGCTGATGTGGAGGCTGACATTGAGGTTGTCAAGGCAACAGCACCAGAAGCTGAGGAGGAAGCTGGTCCAGCAGCTGCACAGGAAGCTGATCCAGCAGCTGAGGCTGAGCGTCCTTCACCCTTCAAGCCCAACCCCAAGGACCGCTTGGCTGGTAAGGTGGCTGTGATAATTACAGCTCACACACACAGCCTGTTGGTAAATTTGGACGATTTCATCACCTGTGTATTGTGTTGCCATTGACCATTGCATTGTGCCTGTCCTCCTGTGACTATAAGAATGAATCCATGATTGGCATGCATGCTGTTTGGCATGACTGCCACACACATTGGCTGGCAGCTGATTTGGTGCGCGGCAGCTGCAGCAGCTAAAACCACTGATAATGCCAGACTTGAAGCTATCTGATTAACCACATGTATGCTGAAGCGGAGTCAGCTTGAGGTGCTTTAGCTAGACGGTTTTGTCGTGATGTCAAGCACATGTATGCCTGTTCTGTTGCTGCCCCACGGCGCTCAAAATCAGGGATGATAATGCTACAGACCCAAAGGCTACACACCTTTTGCCTTGGACTCTGACCAACTTTCATTGTGCACATGTCGGCAGGTGATTTGGAGGATTTGATGACAGCACCACAGGACCAGTCTGAGCCAGCCTACATGGATGTGATGCCTCTGGAAGGAGAGGGCCCAGCAGCTGCAGACAATGCCCCTGGTGCAGCCTTCAGCCCAGATGCAGCCGCCAAGTATGATGCAGTCATGGAGTTCTGCTTGAGGAGGGGGCAAGTGCTGTTCACCACGCTGATGACTGAGTTTGTCAACATCCACCTTGGGGACCTGGAACGGTACGCGCTGCCTGTATCAGTCAATCAATCAATCACTTTCTATCTATCTGTGGTTAAAAATGAATGCAGACATGTGATGTACAAGTGCAGATCATTGCAGCGTGAATTTTGTGGGTTTGAGCTACTTTCAGCGATGTGATCCTGCATTGCAGCAGCACTATGCAATGTGACATGTGACAACATTGGACTCTGCTATCATTCTGTCTTGCAAGCAGTCATCATGACGCTGTCATGGTGTTTTCAACACACTGCTTCAAGACACCGTATTTTCAAGACACCATGTCTACACGGCACCTCTTCAATTCACCTCTTCACGCCACCATGAGCCAATTTGGCTCTGTGTGACAGTGCAAGTGAGACATTCAGGAGCAAATCCTGATGTTGCTGCTGATGTTCTTCTGTTGAGGCGTAGGTTTTTGCAGAAGATGGTGCAGGAAGGCCTGCTGGAGCCCACTGAGAGCAAAGATGCCTACAGGGTGAGCGGCCAGCAATTGCTGCCGCTTTAGAGCAGCTGTGCTTGACAAGTTTCATTTGGCATCCGGTGTTTGTCATGCTTTAACCCAATCATGCCATGCTGGCATAACACATTGAATGTGCTGGTGACTTTACACTTTTGTCATTTGGTTTGCATTCTTTGTGATCTCATGTTTCTGCACGCTGTTGCATTTGAAACGCACACTGCCCTCAAGTAGCTGTGTTTGGCTCTACTAGAGACCTACACAGGCCGTGCAAGAACTGTGCCTCTCGTGAGGGGCTATTGCTGCCGTGTGCAGACCTGTGCAATGGCAGGTGTCCTGACAGAACATCTGTGCCAGCTATGCAAATCCCAACACTGCCCAACACAAGCAGTGCAGGGCATTCAAAGTGTTATGTCCAAAACCCCAGCACTGCATGATGATGATGATGATGATACACAGGTGATCAAGCAGTCAGGTAGAGGGGGTGACCCCCCTAATGCAGTGATGGAGAGCACAAGGGGTGCAGACCACAGTGTGATGGGTCCAGATGGCAGTGAGTACCAGACAGCTCAGCAGCAACAGCAGCAGCATGTCACTGACCAGCTGGGCAACCTGTCTGTGCATCATGGTGAGGCTTGCACTCAGCAGGGCATGATCTAGCTGTTCATCGGCACACGCAATACATTGCACCTATGCTATTGCAGCTTTAAATATGGTACCGCTGCCATGATACAATGGCAGCTTGAGCCTATGCTGTCTTTGTAAGCCTCAAGCTGTGTCCTGTTCACGTGTACTTGAAACTTTGTTCAGTCTCCCTTCAACCTGCCTGAACGCTGCAAGCTTGATGTACCTCGCCTGCTGCTCGTGTACGGAAACTTGCATGTGCAACATGCTCTTCAACCCAACTTGTCTTGCTAGAAGGAGCATCTTAGCAATGTGGTTGGATTGCATGGTGTCAATGACTGAAACCGCATTTCAGGTGGAGGTGAGCAAGGGTCTGAAGGAAGAGCTGGCAACTCCAGGAAGAGAGCTGCTGAAGATAGTCAAGCTGCCAAAGTTTCCTACAAGGGTATGCATTTCCCATAGCCATGTTCAGACTGTTGAGTAGCACTGTTGTGTTTTGCCTGCAGACATTTGCAGGTTAGTCAGGCTGTCAGTCCCATGGTTCATGTCTAGCAGATCCATAGTAAGCATGCTGTAGGTTTCGTTGCAAAAGTCAAGGGATGTGCAATTTGTTTGTACCACTAATCTTGGACATGGTCGCTTGATGCTTGCTAGCTTCGTCTTTTCTGTGCAGCATGAGAACGCCATAACTAGCCAGCAGTGGGAGCACTGCAGTGACTGATACCAGCTTGCTTGGAATCTTACTGTGGGCATGCTATTACATCCGACAAGTCATTTGCAGGTTCAGAGAACACCAACTCTGCAGTACATGGGCAGTCAGCAGCTATGTCATTCAATAGATCAGTCATCTCACCCAGCCACCCAAATGCTCAACCGTCCCAACCCAAAGACAACTTTGCCTGGGTTGAGAGTCAGCAGAGCATGGACAACCCCAAAAACAAGCCCAGGAAAGCATCTTTCGTGGAGAAGCCCATTCGCCAGTCCAAGAAGCAGCGCACTGACCTCAAGACCACTGCAAGTGGCATGCCAGCACGGCAGCATGTGACACGTGCTATGGCCAAGGCCGATGGCACCAAGACCAAGTTCCAGATGATGAACTAGACTTGCAGTGTATCTGGGGGTCAACAGTAGGCCCAAGCCCAAGCCCCACCCTTACTTAAACAGGGCAGCACAGCCATAGGGAAGCTTGGGCTCTAAGCTTCTCTTTTCAGAGCTGCCTTTTCTAGCCATTGTGTTTCTGGATCATATAGCTTGGCTGACGTAAAATGCTTGTTGACAAGCATCAGAGGATGCTATCTAGACCAGCAAAATAATGCATTGTTGCGTGTGTGTGAGCTGATGTAACATACACGGGCATCAGGGACGCCCTAGGGTCCAGCTTGTCAACTTTGTGAACAGACTGCATAGACCATCAATGCACAGGCATCAATGAAACCACTGGCAATGTAAGTAGCTGACTGTGATGCAACAACGACTTTTGTGGTGAAGCACCAGATAAACAAGCAAGTATGACTGTGATTAAGAGCAGTAAGCAGTTGCAATTCCTGTGAGTTCACCAGTTGTTGGCAATCATGCTCTGTTTGCAGAGCATCAGTAGCAGGCTCTGAATGAGTTGCCTTTGCGCTTGACTTGCTGTGAAGGCTCAAGCGCTGAGCAAAGTGCAAGGAAGCAGGTGACCAACAGCTGACAAGAATGTGTGATACAAAGACAACAACTTAAATTGGGAACTGCGCAGTGAATTCAGTCCCTCAAGGCGCCATCGCCATGTCAAAATATCACTGAGGTACCAAGACACCCACAAATACTTTAGTTTTGCAAACCAATTGGCCAAAAACGCTAGTGTTTTTGGACATTTGAAAGCATATCCACCTTGCAGCCAACTGAAACTTCTTTTCGAGTTGTCTGATCTGCGTTTTGGCATTCTTGGTCCAAATGTCTCTGAGCAAGTGTGACACTCACGGGCCATCAATGCGCAGGCAAGACATGCTGCTGATGTTTCGGTGACTGTGAGTGACAACTTCACACTTAGCAGGGTGTCAACAGCATAATTTACAGCAAATTGATCTTTGACCATCTGTTGACAACACAGCAGTACTCTGTTGATATGGGTACAACCACTGACACAACCTCCAACTTCAACTCTACAAGCGTTGTGCTTGCGCTCGCGGCCGGCCGTCGGGACTGTATCAGTGGGAAACGTGTATCTGACATCCGATCCCCAATCAAGGGAACACAGCATGCTCAGCATGCCATGCTGCGCAACAAAGCTCTTGACTAAAAGTGACTACTGGGTTAAAGTGACCCTGAAGCGTCTTGCACGTGCGGGGTGGAATTTCTGTCGAAATGCTCGCTATCATCGAACTTGCTACAATAGTTATGTATCTTCGTTGACACCCTGTTCAACATTGCCTTCCTTCCTGGTGCCTTATTTACTGACCAGCTGTCTGCTTGTGGCAAGACACTGGGTGTGCAAGCACTGCAAGAGTCCACGAGTTCAACAGTGGCGAACGGCATTGCTTTTGCTTATGCGCGGAGGCCCTAATCAATATTTGGACTTTCCGTTTACATGGTTTCACAGCTTGTGTTGGTCCGACACGGCCAGTCAGTGTACAACGACGAAAACAGGTTCACAGGATGGACAGATGTGCAGCTGACTGCAGAGGGCTATGAGGAAGCAGTGCAGGTCCAGCTTACAACATCAGGCGCACCAGAGCTCATGTTCTTCATGGGGTCTATATCCCAGGCGTTGCTTGCATCCGTGAGCATGACGTCTGCGTGCAGGCCGGAAAGCTCTTAAGATCCGAAGGCTTCATCTTCGACCGCGCTTATACTTCAGTGCTCAAACGTTGTATTGTGTCTCTTCATACCGTTCTGGAGGAGTTAGAGCAACTGTGGATACCGGAAGAGAAATGCTGGAGGCTAAATGAAAGGCACTATGGAGGTCTGCAAGACCAAGTGAAATCCGAAGTTGCACAGAAGGTGGGTGAAAAGCAAGCAAAAGACTGGAGACTCAGCTATGCTTGCCAACCGCCAGGTACACAGATCCCTTCAGCTTCTCATTTTCATATGATGTGCACATGACTGCACATGCAACAAAGGGCCTTTGCTGGATATGAATGTCTCTCTGCGTCATGACTGCGTCATCATGATACTTCTGTGTCCCAGCAGCTATGCATGGACATTCCGCTTATGCAGCAACAATGCCCAGCCTCCAAAGAAGCTGCACTCTACCTACGCTGTGCATTTTGAGCCTCCGCAATGCTTCTGCATAAAAGCAAATTATAAAGGGGTTTGGTCCTGCAGTTGATGACAATGCCGAGACCCCCAAATTTGTTGGTGAGGGGCCGGGCCATGTAATGCAGAAGGCAGACATGCCTTTGACTGAGTCCCTTCAAGACACAATCAAGCGGATCCTGCCTCTTTGGCATGATAGCATTGCACCTGCCATCAAGTCTGGGCAGAGGGTTCTTGTTGTTGCACATGGGAATAGCATACGGGTAAGCAGCAGCAGCAGACAGGCATGCAGGCAGGCAGCTGTTGTTGCTAGTCTCATTGTGCGATTGGAAGCACGCATGACAGTAGCAGTCATACACGCTGCTGAGTGACCTGCACGTAAGGTACTATCCTTGCATTGATCCAGTGACGCTGTTGCACCATTGCCTTTGATGCATGCAGCTTGGCTGGCCATGACCCTTTGAGCTAGCATGCATTCTGGCTAGCATCTGCACACATCAACTTGCAGCTTGTTATATAAGGTGTGCTAGATACAGCTGTATGCACGCTTAAGTTGCATGTCTTTGGTTGCCAGCAGCAACTTCTTGTGGAGCTGACACAGCGGTGTTGCTGGTATGGTGTGCCAATACTGCACAGCTGCAGCTCTAACCGTCCCCATTTGGCACAGCATTAACCGATAGGGCTTGGGCTGGTAGACTGCTTTTGTTGTAGGCTCATGCACATGCTGTGCATACCAGCATCAGTTCTGGCTGCTGCTTCACCTTAAAGTGCTTAAGGCACTAGTTCAGAAGTGCATCATGCTGAGTCATGCTTGCAGGCATTGGTCAAACACCTGCAGGGCATATCAGATGATCAAATACCGGGCTTCCATGTGCCCATTGGCATACCTGTTGTCTATGAGCTGGACAATGACCTCAATGCAGTGGGGCATTACAATGTTGGGGAAAGCAAGGACAGCTTACGCTTGAAACTGGCTTGTGACTCCCAATGCATGAGGCAACTATGAATCCGAATTCAGAGTCACACAACCATTGGCACATATTTGGAAAGCTAAATGTTGACTGGTATGCAGTTGGGAGCATGTGTGCATGCTCACATGCTCCTGCCTGAACATGACGCTGTTATACAGCAGAACCAGGCAGCATCTTATATGCATGGGTCAGGCCTCTGACAATTGCCTGATTTATGTTGTGAATTGCAATTCGAGCTTGGCAGCAATGCTCCTGATGTGTTTAGGGTTTGCGGCACTACTTTCCTGCATACGGCTGCTGCTTGCATGCTGGAGGAACAGAAGCCAGTATGTCTGTTCAGTCAGTGTTGACATTTTTTATCAAGTTGTGCACAACTTGAGGAGGCCACGTGGCCCATTTAACGGTCATCATCTTGCATCTGGTCGAATCATCAACATTCGGATTACAGTATGCCCTGATACTGCTTTCTTTAAAAGCTGGTGGCTACTATAGTCATGCATAGGTCTGACCGTTGATGAATGCAGATGTGCTGCATTGCATCAGAAACGGCTTTGCACTTGTGCTTCAGAAAAGCTGCAGCTCAATGAGTTGTGCTGCCACACGGTGACTCATGGAGGAGCAGGAGAACCAAGCAGGAAAACAAGCGAATGTAGCATGGAACAAGCTTGACAAAGAGACAGCAGCTTGCAGCGTCACAAGATATGAATGTGCACATACACAACACAGACTAAGGCCACGCACATCCACGATGCCAAGCCCTGGAGACCACCCTTAGGGTTCCAATCCAAGGATGTTTACAACAGTGTGCACGGCTGCTGCCAATTGCAAAACACTAAAAGTGTCACAGATTCCTCATGCAAATTACAGCAGTACACTAGAGTCACAGCTGAAGCACAGCCTGACATGCTGGCAAACATTTACATGTCAGTTGGGGTGTGTGCAGATCATGGAAATTGGTAATGAAGGGCAAGGTAGACTGGGAGACTGCATCAAATCCTGTTGAGATACAAAATGGTCTGAGAGATGCAACACCATTGCTGCAGCATCGGACTGAGAAATTGTCTTGTCATTGCAGTATGTCTGTCATGTGTTACACATCAATGGCATATGGATATCAATCATGGTGACAATGTGTTTATCCCATGCAACCATCATCTTGAGTACATACGTATCCTAGCAGTAGGATACGCATGTGCTCAACTTGTGTTGAACATCAAGAAAACAAGACGAGATGTGCTTGATGATTTGCGCCTGAGGAACCCACCAGGAAACTCATGCAACACACACACAACTGCAACCATGCAACGCATCAACCTCCAGATTGAGGCGAAACCAAGCCATGTTAATTTCCAGACCAGTGATGATACTTACTTGCATTGTCTGTGTTATGATGACTGCCCCTCATACTTTGCCTATGTAGGGCGCTGCCCATGTAAGTACCCATGTGCACAAGTTTCCATCACAGCCAACATTGGCATGTCAAAGACTGCCAGCTGGCTTGTCATCTTTGCTAGCAAGAAGCCTATCCTCTCCTGTTGTTGCTGTGTAGCCTGAAATTGCAAGCTTGTCAAAGCTGGCTTGACTGGATACACACAATGCAAGCAGAGACACAGCTCACATCCAATGGCTGCTCTTCGGTGGAAAGCTGTGCCAACAGTTGCTCTACATATCTGCTTGCTGCAGTCACTCGTTCTTCAGCCTGCAGACATGGCTGTTGGCTGTTAGACTACTGACACAACTGACATAAAGCAAGCCTGTTTGTGAAGATGTGAATCTATCTCCTCCTTTGATTTTTCTTATCCCTTTGAGTGATTTCATACAAAAACTTCACCTACATACCAATGCAGATGCACATAGGTATCCTGTCTTGCACTGACCCAACACCTGAACACAATGCAGTGCCTTCTCATTCACGCGCTCTCTCCTCTGACGGCTAGTGTCTCGCTGAAATCGTATGTCACTTTTGACCTGGATCACACGCATCAACAGTGACACCACAAAGGCTGCTCTGCTGCAGCATGTTTAGCTGCTGATGTCTCAGATCTTGAACGTAGACAAATCTCTTAGACCACAAGTCAATCTCATTTCAGACTTTGAGATCACTGACTGTGGTCTCAAGCTTTCAACTGCCTTAGCAAAGTGTCATTAGTACCTGAATGTCTTGAATGACTTCAGGACCCCTCGCAGTCATCTGAAGTATTGCACAAAGCAATGCACGCTTTCTGTCAGACATACTCATGACCTGCACCATGTTTCTGCAAGTGTTCTCACACGAAAGGTTGCAGATGCACTTGACAAACATGTGCGACTGATACTGTCACCAGCAGGTTTGGCACCGCATGGCACAGTCCATCAAGACGCATGCCAACTGTGGGGCCTGAGACGTCACTGCTGTTGAAGCCTGCTGGCTTGATGACGTTAAGAGTCGTCATCCTACCTGCAGAAGACAGCTTTACTGAAGGAAGCAAGCTGACCCAGTAAAGTCTGCGATTGCGATGCATCTTGCAACTTGTCTGCAATTGCGCGAGCAAAAATCGCAAAAATGTTGCTTACGTGCGTATTTCAGCGTCTTGCGCCCGCTGCTGGTATACCGCAAGGTTGTGATCAAATCTTTGTAGGACTGGTGAGCCTGCAGTACAGCTGAACAATATCCTATCGCTGTGCACCAAGCAATAGCAAAAGAGCGCATTTCACCGCTTGTTCACGTGTTGGTGCCTTGGTGTGTCACATCACCTGTGAGTCCGATCCAGCTTTTAGTCAGATCATGCTCGGTCCTGCTCACGCCTGATCCATCTGACGCGGCTGGCGAATACATCGACAGCGTACTGAAATCATGCACGATGTGTGCGGTACGATCTGTCAGTCCTGTACACGGCCTTGGCATTAGCATTAGCATCGATAGCGTCACTGGGTGCTGGGGTAAGTTATTATGGTGTTTTCATTGGTTTGTGCACATTCAGCTGCTTTGCCCGAGTGGTTAAGGGGTATGCCTGCTAAGTGTATGCGGAAACGCGCGAAGGTTCGAACCCTTCAGGCAGCGACGACATTTTCTTTTTGTTCCTGGCATGTCTTGGCACTTGCTTAACCATTCCAACGGAAACGCGCCCGTTCTATCTCTGCAGTTCAGTTGTACATGATCCATGATCGTACAAACTTCTAGCACGCATTTGCCGTGCACATACATGCAATAGCATTCACTGTGCTGGTCATGACATATCCGTTACAGAAGGTTTTGGCTTACGACGCTGCAACCCTGGTCATGCACTCACTGAAAACACTGTGATGGCACTGTCCCCTGCATTACAGCTACTATCAGTGCTGCATACATATATGCATTTCTGGATATCACTCATAATGTAAAGAAAGCCATTTGACACTGGCTCTAGAGCATTCTCTCA
>JAABUO010005099.1_pt1 | contig 15394 bp, 24 predicted proteins | sample 5559291 | NCBI WGS metagenome assembly JAABUO01 (sample SAMN10711878, study PRJNA513372) | rock metagenome | isolation source: Antarctica rocks | place: Antarctica: Victoria Land, Finger Mt sud
TGAAGGAGGTCTGAAGACGTTATTGGACGCGCTCACGACTGCCACGCCCGTCACCGAGCTCAGTCATGAGCACCAGCTTTAACCAAGACACCTCCGTCACGGCTGACAAATCAGTCATACCGCGTTTATGATCAGGTTTATGATTACGCTAAATCACGGTTTGCGAAGTGATGGTGTCATGCAATTTCTCCTCCAGGGGCTTGAGTCCGTCACCAGCCCTTTTTGGTTAGGTATGAATCCTCAAACTTGCACTAGCGAGCAAGCTTGATGAAGTGAAGGGATCAGTGTAAGTGGACCAGCCCTTTTGGCATGGCCAGTCTCACACATAGTCTCATGCTTGCCGATGCTTGTCATGATAAGTGTCCCACGGCTCTCTCCAGATCTGACCAGTGCTGGACCAACAGTGCATCTTGCAGCCGCAGCTGGTACACAGTGGAATGAGCAGCAAAAACCAATTGGCAAATTAAACATATAAAAATGCCTACTGACATGCGCATACACATACGTGTGCATATCTGGCTTGCAAACCTGAGCAGGAGGGTGATCTGAGGCTCAGGGACAAATCTGTGCACAGGGCTGTTTGCAGCTCATGAACACATTTGACCAGCTTGTCAGCAATCAACACCACCACTCCGAGATGAATGCATTATTCAGCCCAACACAGCCATGCTTAAGTGCATACTGTATCTGGCTTCAAGTCTCAATGGTCCAGGCATTTCACCAGGCTCTGCAGATCAGTACATTCTTGAAAATCTGTTTGTGGATCTGACAATTCAGTAAACACCACCACGGTGTGCTCCTTAAAAAACCTAGACTATGCTCACCACACCCACACAACTGCCAACAGGATGCTACTCTACAGCACAGGCTGCATTGTGGGGAGCATAGTCTCAATCGAACGTGGCGTCATAAGAGTTCAGTATCTGTAGCTTTAGTGGAAAGCTCAGACCAGGTTCTGGGATGTTGAGAACCATGGTCTCAAATGATCATGGCAGTCCTCCCCATGATCCAGCCTTTTTGCCAGCCTTGCTGCCAGCTGCTGTTTTAGATGCCGCTTCCTGCTTGGCTTTGTCAGCTTCAGCAGCTTCTCTCGGACGTGTGATCCTTTGGAATGCCAGCTTCACTTTGGTGCCGCCGTCCATGGCATCTAGGGGGTCTTTCCTCAGCCTGCACCATCAAAACCAGCAAGATTTAGTGTACCAATGGCCACATGGCAATGGACGTTTGCAGGCAAATGCGCCCACAACAGCTACAGCATCCTGCACATTTGACTGCCGTCTGCATAGCTTGGTTCACAGGGCAATATGTAAGCATGCTCTGCCATAAACTGACCCTGCGAATACCCGCCTGCAAGGTTCTGCTGGCAGCTGGCTCAGTTGGTCGTACTGTTGTGACTATCAATGACTGTGTCGGAGGGTGCTTCTTCCCTGCACTTGTAACAAGGCACCAAGGTATCAAGGTGTGGTATATGGTTCCAAGGTACCACTGAAAGTGGGGTTATGATGTCATGTTGAACATGACTGCCCCTTGCTGCTGCATGCAGCAAGACCCAGTGAAGCTGTGGTGGGCCATGTTTCAGCCTGCGCCATGCTATGAGTGGGAATGAGGTTTGATAGGATGTCTTCGTTGTCTCAACAGGCTTGTGAATAGCAGCATGACTTTGTGTGTGGCATCTGAACACACCCCTTCTCAGCTAGCAGCATACAAGTTGAAGACTTGTTTGCAGACGCAGGTGTTGAAGAGTATGCAAGGCTTGCACAGACAACCGCAGAGCTTTGTGTACTGTAACAAATGGGTTGCCAAGGTGAGGCGAGAAAGTTTGACCCTCTCACACATGGAGTCAAGATGGTTTACGTGTGTGCTGCGTCTTTTGCTTGTGGGTGTTGAATATGTGCGGGCTTTCCCAGAGGCTATCGAATGCTGTGCACAACAGACGCATCAAGTGTGCAGGTCAGTCCTATGCAGAATACGAAAGACCATGTCCTAGCGTCTGTTGCTGATTGACACAGATGTTGGTCAGGCTGTAAGGGCCTAAGACAAATCAGCAGGTGTCAAATGAATATTAATCATGGGCCAAGGCACTGTTTCCAGACAACAGCATCGCACCTGTGCTTGAGAAGATTGCAAGTCAGAATGAACATCTGTGTGGTTTCATGTCATCTGGGATGCTCAGCATGAGCTGGAAAGCATTTTTATTATTTATTATTACTATTATTATCATGACATTATTATCATGACATTATTATTATTATTATTACCATTATCATTATCATTAACAATATTATTAGCATTATTATTATCATCATCATGTCGTCTGGAATGCTCAGCTTCTCGGGAGCTGAGGGTACTGTGTGAAGCTGCAAACATAGCACAGCATGACCAGCTCACCTATGGTTCAGACATAGCCCAATTACTTTCTCCACATCACCCAGGGAAACCTCTTCCCGCCCCTCAAAAGCCACTAGGGCCTTTGCCGCCCTATTAGTCACAATGTCTCCTCGGATGCCATCCACATCGAGCAAGCTGCAGATCTCGCTGATCTTCAGGCGCACGTCTGCTGGCATGTGCACCTGTTTCAGCTTCTTGGTAGCTTCCACCAGGCGTTGCCGTAGCTCGCCTTGCTCTTTGCTAGATTCGTAGCAGAAGTTGTCAGGATCCTACATGCTAACAGCGGCAGCTTTAATTTGTCAGCCTATTCAATTTGTTCTGAGTTGGCCTATAAGCGTGTTCCATGCAAGTGATGTGCCTGTACAGCATCATTGCCCAATGAGCATGATGTCATTGAATGTCATCATTACACATGATCTCAAACCTCTACATGACTTGCATGCTTGCCACCACAAATCGCCACATACGCACCTGGCAGTGCAGTAAGGCTGTGCAAAGGCTGTGCCATGCAACATGAGACACATACCCAAGCAGATCAGATGACTCACCTCCTCATATGCCATCTTATCCAAGACCATCTGAGTTCGCACATCCACATCTAGCAGAGTGGTCACATTGACACTCATGCCAAACCTATCTAGCAGCTGAGGCCGCAACTCCCCTTCCTGCATTTTCTTTCTTCTGTTTAGACAAAACTTTGAGCACAATGCTGTAGAGACTCTGTAGGTGATTCTAGACTCACATCAGTATCAGCTAGATGTGAATCTTGGCAACAGAGCTGTTGAGCATCATGCCACCTGGAGGAGTGAAAGTGGTTGTTGCTGAGAGTGGCGGGCCACAATGGCACCATGGCGACAGGAGACAAGGCAGAATATTGCAACTGACCAAAGCCACCATGAACAATGGCATAAGGATGTGTGTGCGTAACCACAATCTGTCGGGTTGTATTGGAATGGCTGTGATGATACATCACATTCCAGGCTGCACATGTGCAAGTGCTTGGTTCAGGTCAACAACATGTGATAATATTGCTGCTGTAAACACCTCCAAGGCAAGTATTTCTGGTTTCAACATCAAGCAAACTTTTACACAAACTGCTGGCCTCTGCTTGCCATGCTGAAAGCTGAAACTGCGATGATAGTCAGGATTGGAATGGCTGTCACAAGCGTTGCTGCCATATGAGTTTCCCAATGCATGTGTACAAGAGCGTTTATAATGAAATACACAAGTACATGAGGACCCACCATAGGATTGCCAGACCCAAGCATGATGAACTTGGCAGGGTGAATGATGCTGACGCCTTCTCGCTCCACAGTGTTGAGACCACTAGCTGCGCTGTCCAAGACCACGTCCACCAGCCCATCATCCAGCAGATTCACCTCATCCACATACAAGATGCCTCTGTTGGCCTTTGCCTGCGCACCAGAGATCAATTCATCCTTGTTCCAGAAGCAATCAGGTGCAATCTAACTGATCAGGTGCAATCTACCATGATCAGGTGCAATCTACAACGATCGGGTGCAATCTACCGCGATCAGGTGCAATCTAACAAGAGGATGAGAGCTTGATGAGCTGTGACTGCCCATCTGAGGGAGCAAAGAGTGACTTTGACCTGGTGTCTTGCATGCACTGCAGTGCTTGCAATCTGCATGGGTGGCTAACTGTTCTCTGTTGTGCCGCTTTAGTCCAGCTGAGGCAAATACAAGATTTCACATTCGTGCACAGCAAGGCTCCTGCATCAGTATGGCTGTAGCAGTGCGGCTCACACGGGGACACTGTCATACTGTCTGTCATTTGTTGAATTGATGAGGACGCAAACATGTGAAAGCATGCATAGTTTATTATTGTTATTATTATTATTATGCATACCAGCAACCCAGGCTCATATGCTTTGATGCCTTCCTGCAATGCTTTCTCAATGTCAATGGTCCCACAAATCCTATCCTCTGTAGCTCCCAGCGGCAGCTCCACCTGTGCAGGCAACACACAACATCACATGGTACACAGATGAAGATGCATTCTAAAGCATGGATGACATCTGCAAAACAGCCTCTGCAGCTTTTTGTGAAAACAAGCTGGCATACACAAATGAAGATTGGATACTGGTGTTGCTCAGCCATTTGTCAAGCGTGTCCAAGAAAAGCTTGTGCGGTGCCATCAGAGGAAAGAGGTGCTGACCAGTGGTGTCTTGGCTTGACCTGTTGGCAGCTTTTCGCCTGTTCTGTACATTTGTAGTGCCCCTGGCCCCATCAAATTTGTATCAGTAGGACTGCTATTGAATGGGTCGCCGGGAACGACCTCTATCTCTGGCAACAGGTCAACCATAGCTCTGACCTGTATGATCATACAGCTGCTCTTGGCTTTTGCTGGTACAAGTGAGAAGCAGTGTCAACTTCCTGGGAACAAAATGCTGGGTGCAGGCAAACTTACAGCAACCGATTTGCCTGTACCCCTTTCTCCCATGATGAGCACACCGCCAATTTTGGGGTCTATAACGTTCAGCAAAATCGCAAGCTTCATATCCTCTTGCCCAGCTATTTTGACAAAAGGGAGGGTTGGGATTCTTTCGACCGCCTTTGCCCGCTCTGCAACAACTGCTGCAACAGCATGGCATTGCAGATTGGTACGCTGCTGAAACCTCCGCGTCTGCAGAACGCATGCCCAGCGCTGGCAGGACCCAATTTGGGCAGCGCGCAACGGCCTGCGATCAAAGTGCTGGGGTCTGCAGTGCTGCAGCGCGCTCGAGTTAAACGTCTGCGATGGGCTCATCGTTGTCATGTTTGTGCAAGCCGTAAGCGATATCTAGCAGTTCAGAAACATCATCTGTTCCTCTATGCTGGCGTTTCGGTGCACCTTCACAATTGCACACAAATTCATTTCACAAGATCCTTACATTTCGAAGAGCACTAATTGAATACGTCCGAACAGCGATTCACGGACGCTATCATCATTTCATGCAGAATCTGACCCTGATGGTATGTGTGTGCCTTCAAGCAAGGAGGAAAGTCCAGGCTAAAGTACAAGCCTTTTGACTGAAATAAAATGCGACCGTCAAAAATTAAGTCCACTTTTCAATCACTGTTACTGATAAAGTACACTAAATGGCAGGCGTATCCAAGGAGAGCCTCACATGTTGCTTGGCCACCAACCTGTGCAGTATTTTGCTGAAGCACCTCAATCATACTGCAAACATGTTCTGGCCATATGGAGCGTAGCATAACTCCTTGTCTGAGCTATTACTGTTTGCACAACCAGTGCGCTTACAGCTTATTGCCCTGGTAGGCAAGGCAAAACAGGTCAAGACCCTGGTCAGAAGGTGACTGCTGCATCTCTGAGCAGCTGTTTAGCTGTATCTCGCCCCTCATCTGTCAGCAAACGCGTCACCGCTGACTCCACCAGCCTGACAAACACATGGTGGGTCACGTGGGTCAGCTGACTCATTGCACAATGCCCTCTTTGGGTGTGTGGCCACCATACACATTGTTCTCATCAAGTGCAAAGATTATGAGAGTCTCCACAGTCCTGGCCACACAAGGGAATGAAACGTCGCACTGTGATCACTCAACATGGCAACCAATCAGCATCATGCAGGCACACAAAAAGCTTGCAGAAAGTCAGTGAGTCACAATGCAACATGCACATAGCGTGTGCTTGGTAGATGCATTGTGCAGGGCTGAAGCACACCTGTAGATAATGAGTACAAAAGAGAAGAGGAAGATGACCAGCTTGATCATCCTCATCATCTTTTGCTTTGGAAGCTGTCTAAAGATTTCTGTTACGTCCACTATGTGTTCCCGTCGCAAGTATATTCTGAGGTTGTAAAGTGATATGCAAATATGTATGCTGGCTGCAACCCATTTACCCGTCACCAGCAAGAATACCGCCAGGACAGCGTTCAATATGTACTCCACTGGCTGCAGAGGCAGTCGAAGATGTGGTCTTGCTGGGCAGCAACGTTAAAAGGTGACTTTGAGTGTGAACACCTTGAATTGAGAGCCATGACGGCAAGCGTGCTCACCACCCATTTGTTTAATGCTGCTGAGGAGTCGTGAGGGTTGACGAAATCGTTCTCCAGGTCCGAAAGACTAATGAGCTGCACGTGAAATACGAAGTCAGATGCAGCCAGGAGTCCCAGGTTTGTGTGTTGATTAGTGCTATGGAATTGCACATACCGAATACATGACAATCCCGAGCAGCCCTGCCTGCATGAGAAACGCCAGCAACCACACCAGCAAGTTTATCATGTTGCCACAGACCAACAGGCGCCTTGTTACTTAGTAAGGGCAAGCGCTTGCAGGGGTTGCCAAGGTCTGTAGCCTGCTGCTTTTCGGGCCTTGGTGCGGTGCGCGAACCTTTCGTGCGTGGGGATACTGGTACAAGACAGGCAATCGAGAGCCAAGTCGTCAGTACAAGGTGAGAAGCGTCACCCCTGTTGGACAGGGGAATTTGCAGATGCAGACCCGCAGCTCTTGACCGTCTGCTTAGGTGCAGGCAGCTGTGACGGCGTAACATTGATTCTTGGACCCAAATTGCACCAGATAACACAGCCCGGCAAACTGCCTGGATCAGAGAATAAACTGTCCAAGACAAGGCTGCGATCCGAACCATGATCAGTCAAGCATATAATGCTTTGAAAAACGCACTTTGAAGATTGGGTCACGATGAGTACTGATATTGTTGCTGTCAGAATAGGCTGTGCACTTTGAAGCTCAAGCCTCTGATACAGATCAGCAGAGTCATGACAGCTCAGTCGCGACTAAGGGAAACTGTTGCCAGCCTTGAACAGAAGCACAAAGCGTGTAAAGGTCACAATGGAGGATGTGTTAGGGGTGTACCTACATCAGCAGGTGATGGTGATGTTAGGGTTTGATTAAAATGCTGACACATTGCAAGGCCAGTGTAAAGACCCATCATGAGGATGCGGCTGGATGAGGCAGTAGAGAGTGACATGAACATGAGGAGACATTATAGACGTGTTGACTACAGCTGCATAAACAGTGTAGATAGTTTCCTGGATGTGTACAGTCAAAGCTGGAAACAAAATTGTATGGTCAATGTTTCCCTATGTCCTGTGTATTCGCTGGTGGGCCTGCGCAGCTTGAATTACTCTCAATTCACTGGTGATGGAGGTAATGCTTTGTACGCCTACAGCACAGCAATGCTGTAAGGCAAATGTAATGTCAAAATGTTGTTATGTTGTGGCCACCATGTTCTGACCAAACGCACATTGAGGAAAGTGTGATACCTGCCAGGCCTTGATTAACAATGACTGCTGCAAGTGGACAGTTGCGTCTGTCACAGTTGCCCTCTGAGTATTGCTAAAGCTCATGTTGCCAAGAGTCTCACCATATGGTTCATGCACAGATTTTGAAACACAACTGTATAAGTTGCAAGCCAGTGCCGAGAGAACCTGCACATTATGTTATTTCAAATTCTGCGAACGGCACTGGACCCACTCTAGCTCTAGCAGGGAAACTAGCTGAATGCATCTTTTGACTCACAGCTAGTAACGTGAAATCTAAATGTGGCAAACCTTGCCATGGCACTGTATCAACAAGAAGTGCTTGCGATGAAAGTGATAATCAGTGCCAAAAGGGGCAGGTAAAAGGAAGACATAAATACCACCTAGGCTGCATGTACAGGCAATTTTACAGCTAGTAGTCCCTGACCATGATGTATGACATACCACTACCTAAAAAGCAACAGCTGCACTTAGCAGACCATCAACACAAATCGCAGGCATACAGCCGCTGACCAAGCAAATTTCGCACGCAGCCTAACATATGATCTTGACCAAGACCTTGTGGACCTTGTGGTGTAAAAGCCAACACAATCACTGATGATTGCCACGCTGCAGAAAAGGCCTGAACTTGCAGGAAGGAGGCAGTGCGCTGAACAGCTGCACAACATTGCTTGTCACTGCCACTGCAAGCAACTATGGCAAATAGCAACAATACCAAGCTTCTTACCAGTGTGCTCGAATACGTTGCTTGCACACCTAGTGGACAAATGGGACTACTTGAACTGACAATGACTGGTGCCTTCCGGAAGTTGCAACTAAGCACCACACGAAGCTTTCACGAGGCAAGCCAATTTCTGATACCCAGCCTCAACCCAGTGCTACCGAGTATTGCAGACAAGGGTGCTCGCGCAAACTCACAAGGTGCCAAAGGGGCCACGACCTTCCGGTTAGAGTTGCTAGCACTCGAACACAGCGTGATCAGCAGGGTATGCAAACGTAACAAAATGGCAGCAAAAGCACAACCTTGCCCATAGTTGTTATAGCCAGTCTCCCGTGAAGCAAGTGCGCATGAAGCTTCTTGATCTGTGGAGCCGCGTCATGCCATTGCTCTACAGTGGTTGACAAACGAAGCAGGTGACGTGGCCCGCGCAGAGGGTGCTCGTGAAAATTGACACTCAATCAATCCCGCAGGGAGCATAGCAGCGCTGCAGCCACAGAACGCTATCGTAGTGTGTAGGCTGTGCAAAGCCAAATTTTAACACTGATTCATCAACTCGCAACTTGCACAAGTATGTCCGCAATGATGATGGCCCACACCTCCACCCCAAACGCGACACTCAGTAGAGTCGGGGCCGATGCATGTAAACTCCGCAGCAAAGTTCACAGGGCGCCTTTCATGTCCGGACAGCCCAAGCAGAGGCGCGTGGCAATAGTCTCCGCCCAGGCACAGAAGGTGATTGGGGTAGTTTATACTTCACCACCATGTTCGTCGCTTGTAGTGTGCTGATCGTGCAAGTGTCTTTTGCAGAAGCAGACCGTCTCTTTGCCAGCGGGAGTGGCTGCTTTGCTAGCAAGCGCGGTAATTGGCTCTTCAAGCATAGCTCAAGCAGCAGATTACGCCCCACCCCCTCAGCAAAATGAGCAGCAAGCGCAGCAGAAGCAGGACTCTCGTACATTCGAGGGTGCTAACAAGGCACCGGCAGTCGCCTCTTCCCCTTCAGACTACCAGCTGCCTGAAGGCAACCAGTGGCGGTACAGCGAGTTCATCAATGCAGTGCAGGCCGGCAAAGTTGAGCGTGTCCGTTTTAGCAAAGATGGCAGCCAGCTGCAGCTGACAGCTGTGGACGGTCGCAGAGCGCTTGTAGTGCTACCCAACGACCCTGATTTGGTAGATATTCTAGCCAAGAACGGTGTGGACATCTCAGTATCGGAAGGAGAGCAGCAAGGCAACTATGTTGCTCTCTTGGGCAACCTTTTGTTCCCAGTCATAGCCTTTGCTGGACTATTCTTCCTGTTCAGACGCTCTGGAGGCGGACAGGGTGGGGCTGGTGGTCCCATGGGAGGCATGGGTGGCCCCATGGACTTTGGCAAGAGCAAGTCTAAGTTTCAGGAGGTTCCTGAGACAGGCATCACCTTTGCAGACGTCGCGGTAAGTCACTGATGCCATGGTGTGTTTGGTGGCCATCATTGTATAATTCAGAACAGACATCAGCCTCATCCGACCCCCAGCTGCTGACTGCAGTGTGTGTACTGTCTCATGTGCAAGCTTATGCTGCCTTCTTGACCAGACAGACGCTGGCGCAAGCTCACGCAGATATTTTTCATGACATGCATACTGTGTCCACTGACCCCTGGTCTTTATCCCACAGGGTGTAGATCAAGCCAAAATTGAGCTTCAGGAGGTCGTTGACTTCTTGAAGAACCCTGACAAGTACACCCAGCTTGGTGCCAAGATCCCTAAGGGGTGTCTGCTGGTGGGACCTCCAGGAACAGGAAAGACCCTTCTGGCAAAGGCCATTGCCGGAGAGGCAGGAGTGCCTTTCTTCAGTTGCGCAGCCTCAGAGTTTGTGGAGCTCTTTGTTGGTGTTGGTGCTTCTCGTGTCAGGGATCTGTTTGAGAAGGTGTGTCAGCACAGCATAATATTCTTTCACTCTTTTATTGTACAGTATTGTCCTGCAATCTGTGCTGAGAGTGGGAAGTAATTGAGATGCATGCTCATATGCATTTTTTGCTGTTTTGCATGCCTTGTTTGCACATGGTCTCATTGTGCATGGTTTTCCAGTGCTGTCTGCAAGTCTCATAATTTTATGCATTTGCTGACAGCAATGCGTCTTGCTTCGTGCGACGTGATCGCATCTCACTATCAGCTCACCTCCACATGTTCCCACTCTGTGTCAACTGTATCATGTAATCATTGTCATTACCAACACCCGTATCATGTAATCATTGTCATTACCAACACCCTCTGTCCATGTTACTGCAGGCCAAGGCCAAGGCCCCTTGCATCGTCTTTATTGATGAGATTGATGCTGTCGGCAGACAGCGTGGCGCTGGCATGGGCGGTGGCAACGATGAGCGCGAGCAGACCATCAACCAGCTGCTCACAGAAATGGACGGCTTTGAGGGCAACACAGGAGTCATTGTGCTGGCTGCCACCAACAGGCCGGATGTGCTAGATGCTGCCTTGCTGCGACCTGGCCGCTTTGACAGACAGGTAATCTCAATGACTTTGCGCTCGCTGTATTCATGCCTTGCATGACTTTGCATGACTTCTACTGTGTTGCAAGATGCTGCACATTGCATGGGTGATGCCTGCATGGGTTTTGGATTGAGCAAACCTGTGGTGCGGTGTTTTTGGATGGAGATCCGTTGTCTTCTTCATGGCTGGTGTTGTTTGTGGTTCATGGTGGCTTATACACCAGGTTCTGCTCTGCAGGTGACAGTTGACAGACCAGATGTACAGGGACGTGTCAGGATCCTGAAGGTACACTCGCGTGGCAAGCAGATCGGCAAGGACGTCGACTTTGAGAAGATTGCTCGCAGAACGCCAGGTTTGTATAACTTGTTCAGCAATACATGTGTGCATGATGTCTCTGGTGCAGATGATTGCTGCTGTGCTGTGCAACCGTCAATGTCAAGCAGTTGAGCATGACCCCTCATGTGGTCACATGTTCTCAGTCGCCAGATGCATTTTCGTCTAGCATGGCTGCAGCTTGCCCATTACATGCTCTCCTTACACGCCTGCCTAGGCATGGTGTACCCACAGACTTCATGCACAGGCAGGAGTCTGCATGTACACCTGCCATCGTATTCAGCACTGCCTTGCAGCGCAGCCCCAGCACATTCACTCGTACAAGTGATACGGATCACACTAAATGTCACGTGCATGGAGTGTTGTTTCTGGCTTCCTTTTGCGTCCGCTGAACATTGATATCTCTTCTGACAGTGAAGACAGATGACTCATCTGCAGAGCTCGCTTGCTGCAGGGTTCACAGGAGCTGACCTTCAGAACTTGATGAATGAAGCCGCTATCTTCGCCGCCAGGCGCGACCTGAAAGAGATCAGCAAGGAGGAGGTTGCAGATGCCCTGGAGCGCATTGTGGCTGGCCCAGAGAAGAAGGGAGCTGTCATGTCTGACCACAAGAAAAAGCTGGTGGCATACCATGAGGTAGTTGCCCACTGCCCTGTCACCTACTTACACACCCTATCCCTATTCTGGCAGCGTGCTATCCTGATATGAATGTTGCATGCTGTAGTGCCTTTGCTGAGCGCATGTGGCAGCTGCTGTGCGTCTGTCCCACCAGCACATTTGTTCTGATATGTCTGCACATGTTTGCACTGAAATTTACCTCGACTCAGGCTTGTTTGCTGCTGTTCACTTCTTGTTGCTGCCGGAATCCACTCCCAAACTTCGCCTTGTGATGCAGCATGATGTCAGCAAATGCGCAGCTGAGCCTATATGTGTGGTCTGCAGGCGGGACATGCACTGGTGGGCAGCCTGATGCCTGAGTATGACCCAGTCACCAAGATCTCCATTGTTCCCAGGGGGAATGCAGGAGGGCTCACCTTCTTTGCCCCCTCAGAGGAGAGGCTAGAGTCTGGCCTGTACAGCAGGTCTTACCTGGAGAACCAGATGGCAGTTGCTATGGGTGGCCGCGTGGCTGAGGAGCTCATCTTCGGACCTGATGACGTCACCACTGGTGCTTCTGGAGACTTCCAGCAGGTGTGCATTCGTTGATTCGCTTGGTCACCAGATGCTGTGGTCAATTGGCTGCAGTGCTGTCAGCAAGTCTGCTTGTTATTTGGGTATTGAGCCATTACTAGGTCCAGGTAGCAAGCTAGCTATTCTTGACTGCTTCAGCCTGCTTTACAGGAGCCAGGACATATGACTGTCTATCCATTACCAATGCTGAACAGAGGCTATGGTCTTCACTGTGCCCTATGCAAGTAGCTACAGCACTGTGACCTACGCTAGTAGCAACAGCAATGGCAAAATCGAGCACAAGACGCCTCTGCGTCAATCTCACACTGCATGTGTTGTGTGTGCTGGGAAGGCAGAGATGCTGTGGTTGTTGTATGGCTGCAGAGCAGCCTGGTGCCTTGCAGCTGCATTGCATGCTGTGACAAAGACACTGACAAAAAGGATGAAACCAGTAAATGTTTTTTTGTCTGTAATCTAATTTTGTCACAACTTTTGGTTTATCCTGACAACCCGAGTAGCTGCCTGGTCAGTGATGAGCTGACCTTGGCTGTCCTTCCCATTTGCAGGTGTCAAGAACAGCAAAGATGATGGTGTCCCAGATGGGCTTCAGCAAACTGGGTCAAGTTGCGTGGCAGTCAGGAGGCGGCCCAGCCTTCCTAGGATCATCAGCTGGTCAGGCGCCAGACTGCAGTGGCCACACAGCTGACCTCATCGATGCCGAAGTCAAGGACCTGGTTGAGCGATCCTACAGGCATGGCTACATCTGCTGCGCATGACTGTGGCCTGCGTTACCCTTGCAGCTAGCGAATGTTGCACAATTTGTGACTCAGCCGGCTGGCCAGTTGCAGGGCTGAACAAAGCTGTTCTCTAAGTTAGACTGACCTGAGCTGGGTCTGAGCTGTTGTTAATCCATGCCTGGGGTGTGTTTTTTCGGCTCATCTGTATCACCTGCCTCTGGTTGAAACTGTGAGTTATCACCATAATACCAACGTGTGCAAGAAAGCAACGTAACTGCTTTTGCCTGAATAGGTTGAGGTAGGGTTGGTAGGATGCAGACGTGTGATAGGATGCGTGTGATAGGATGCAGACGCGTGCTGTGTCAATGCTGTCTGTACATACACATAGCTACATTGCATGGAGCCATTTGTGCTTTCTGGTTTGCTATGTACTGATTGCTCTGAATATTTTGCAGGAGAGCCAAGGATTTGGTGCAGAGTAACATCAGTGTTCTACATAAGGCAGCTGCTGTACTTTTGGAAAAGGAGAACTTGGATGGTGATGAGTTTCTAAAACTGCTCATGGAGTCACAGGCTGAGCAGTACTTGAAGTCTGATGAGCCATCAGTATCAGTTCCTTACAAGGGTTAGATAGTGATGTTGGTCTTGAGTAGTCTTTGGTTTGCAATGCTGTACATCAGGCTGAGCCAGAGGTTCTGTTTGATGTTGTCCCTGTGCTAAGACATTTCTCAACCTTGCTGCTGTTGTGTCAGCAAAACATTGCTTAGTAGTAAAGGCCCTTGTGTAAGTATTACTCGTACATTTACCCTACATGCTGATGACCATATCATGACATGACACAGAAAAACCTAAGGCCAGTAGTCAGTTAGGCAAATGCATATCTACTGAAGTTGGTGTGCAAATTGTTAGATGAAAGTGTAACACACAACGTCTTGTGCATAACACAGGAAGTGACAGGATCCATCTGTTAGGTGCATAGCTTGGAGTGTTTTCATATGTTTCTAAATTGTTGAAGGGAGACCTCTGGCATCTGTTGGACAAGAATGCTGGTTTTGCTGGTCACTTGTGTCCTGAAGACCAGCCTGTGGACCTTGTGACATCACCTTCCGGTCACAAGTGAACAGAACCGTGGTGTGTATGTAACCCATGGAACAGGGACTCGGTTGAGGTCTGTGATGATGACAGTGTGGTCGAAGCAACGTCTGCTGTGCTTGCATGGATACACCTGGCCTCTGCATGATACTCAACCCCTCATCAGACTATACTTTTGGGGATTAGCAGCAATGGTACTTTGGGCTTGTAGCTCCTGCCTGATGTCAAGCTGTTTGCCTGCTGTGCTTTGCTCTGTGTCAATGTTTGACGACCCAGGTGGTGCATTCGGGCAGGGCTTGCTGCCTGAGAGTGCTTACCTCTGTGATCTTGATCCAGAGCTGCGTCTGGCGCGTGTGGAGCGGCAGTGGCTTGTCACATAAGACAGACCATGAATGGCATCTCGCCGTTGAGGGCAAGTCATGGAACGATGGTATTGATGACAGTACCTTGCTGTGTGTCACTGTGAGTCACACAGGGTGCTTCGGTCAGTCAACCACCTCAGCTCTGGTTGCAACTGCTCACCTGTACTTTGCGCTGCCATAGCGATTGCTATGTGTTTGATGCTGGATCGAGGTAAAGCAGAGGGTCCTGCTGATCCAGCAGATTCAGAGTCAAACAGCAAGCATGTGTCACGTGAGCTCCAGCCCCGGCCGGGAGGGGGGGGGGGGGCATAATCGTTGTTTAAAGAAGACCGGACGCGCCTGCAGGAGAGATCCACAGTTGGAAGGGATGGGTGGGAGAGGTTGATACCATCTAGAATTTCATCAAATCTGATAGGTTAATTGATTAAGCGTGCCCGACGTATTCCTTGTCGCTATGACTGCCGGTGTCGCCAATGCCACCGCTTGCAGCGATTTGGACAGCCATGACCTAGCTCATTAAGTCAGCAATGAATTTGCCCCCGTAAATGCCAGGTCGGACACCTAGCTTGAATGGCATCGCTGCACTACACAGCCCTTTCCAAAAGTGGGTGGCCTATTGTGCAAGTGCTCAGTATGAGTATCGCCACAGCAGAGAAATCAAAATAAGAAATCAACAACGTTGATACTGAGCCACCGACTCAGAAAGGAACGACTTGCCATGCTCTCCTCAACTGACTCAAAAACCGAACGACACCACCATACATGCCTGTTGCGTGCATGAGCCACAGCGGTGCAGTGAGCAGGGACGTCACGTGCGGGGTGGCATGTGGCATGTTGCCTTCAAACCTCCGGCAGGGACAGTAACATTTTA
>JAABUO010005100.1_pt1 | contig 15392 bp, 17 predicted proteins | sample 5559291 | NCBI WGS metagenome assembly JAABUO01 (sample SAMN10711878, study PRJNA513372) | rock metagenome | isolation source: Antarctica rocks | place: Antarctica: Victoria Land, Finger Mt sud
GGGGCCAGTCGGGTCTGCATTCGAATTTTCACTTCAGCAGTGGCAGCAACTGCACGGTATTCGACCGATACGCCAGCGTAGACCTATATTGGTATTAGATAGGCATGGTTCAAACGGACTTGACAGTGTTGCGCCTGCCAAAGGCGCAACACTGTCAAGTCCGTTTGAACCATGCCTTAGAATGCCGGAGGACTGAGGCAGGACGTGCGGTTTGATAGCAGAGTTATGAGGGATAGGGATACCGCAGCCGTCATAGGCCGCAATATATACTCAAATCATGAGTCCTAGGAAACGTTTTGCGCTGGGCGTGCTGTCACTAACCGTGTTAGCCGCGCTGGTTGGTGTCACCGTCTTTAGGCTGCAACCGGCCGATCCTCTCTACTCGGTCGGGCAGGTGACGACGGGCTTGCAGCAGGAACCCATGCGATGGGCCGGACGTACAGTCCAGATACGCGGGGTCCTCATACTAGGTGGCATCCTCGGGGCACCACGCGGAGGAGGTGTAAACTTCTCGCCTCCGCAAGGCTCCTTGCTAGTTGATACCTCTCCCTTTCTGCACACACCCGCAGTTTCAACTGCACTACTCTACCGCATAGATATAGATGCGGCCGGTCGGTATCATCTCAATGTACTACGCACGCAACCGGCGCTCCTCATCATCGGTCCAGTGCCACCGCCAACCACTGATTACGTCAACTTAATACGAGATATCCTTCGGCGATTCGATGAATTCCTTGCCCGCCCCGGCGCGTTCCGACCTGATAGTCGTCACGTATATCGTGTACAACTTTTGGGCTTGGGCCGTTGCCCGGCTCCCATCGCTTCTCCCTGCTTGCGTGGCGTGCTACATTAGATGACCCGCGAGAGCGACGAGGTGATGACGAAGCTGCCCGCGATGGGGCACTTCCCCTTCCCTGCGGGCAGACCGTTATCAGGATAAGTGGGCGGTGCGCACGCCTGGGTGGGGGCATTTCGTCGCGCTCCGTGGGCTCTTGTTGTCAAGGTAGGCGGGCCAGTCACCACGCCGCGTGGGCGCTGCAAGTAGATAGAGGAGTATGCTGGATCTTGCCCCGCTATTAAAATAGAGGTGCGCCGCCCGGCCCGGAGCTGCGCGGGCGCGGGCTGTCCCGCCGTGGCCAGGCGATGCGAAGGGAGCGCCGGCGTGCCTGCTGCCACTTGCGCGGCTGCCGGCGCTCCCTCGGCGCGCCTAGTAGCGCGCCGGGGTAGACAGGACCCTGACGCCCTCGGCGGTGAGCACTTGTGTCCCCTTGCTTCGCTGTCCGTTCCTTAGGTGTAAAGGGTCGTGTGCCCGAGGACGAGTGCAAGAACCAAGATAAAGAGTGCAAATAGTTGGATAGCGAAAGCACGCATGCCTTGCTGCAACGCGAGACGCTTGTCCTGTACGATTGCCGCTTTCGCCTTGATATCCGCGATCAGCGCCTCGGGGACATCGAGCACCGCCATTTTTTTCGATAGATCCTGTTGGGCCGACAGGAGCGCATATGGTGAGAATGGCAAGCCTGCACTGCTGCGGTCCTTCTCGGGGGTAGGCTGCGGCAAGAAGTGGCTTTGACGCATGAAAACGATTAGGCGCAGCTGTTTCCAGAAGGAGACCGGTGGGGCCTGAAACTGGAAGTCACTTTTGAGAACATCGTACATTGATCCGTACACCATGACGGTGGACATGAGGAACCATATCCCTGCGACAATCAACGACGCCAAGGCAAACAGTCCAACGAAAACATGAGCCACTATCGGAAAATCCACCAGCGCCGCTCGTCCTGAAAATGATGGTACCCACTTGGAGAAAATATCATGCGTGCCCGTGGGGAACGCGAACAGCCAGGTGATAATCGGCGCGGCGGCGATGAGAGCGGCTACTAAAGCCCCCTCGATCGTCAGGATTGTGAGGGCTCGTGTGTCAGCGGCCGCGCTTTGCTCCTTAAAGTCGTCCCGCGTCTTGTAATAGAGCTGGATGTGTTCCGCATCAGGGATGGGCTGGGAGGGGAGTGACGGTCCGGGCGCGGCAGCGCGCACGGCTCTCCCGTTTTGGTGTGCCTGCATACTCTTTGGCCGAGTAGGTCTCGCGCCTAGGCGCTTGGCATAGCGACATCGACAAAAAGTTGTCGATCTTTGCTGCTCCGTCAGGAGCCACTTGTTCCGAGCGCCGTCTCGGAACAAGGTTAGGCGCTTGGGGCGGCGACATCGACAATTTTTTGTCGATGTTTGCTGCTCCGTCAGGAGCCTCTTGTGCAGGGCGCCGTCCCTGCACAAGGTTAGTTTCCTTAATGCGTTCATAAATGCGTTCATAGCAGTATCCAGAGTAGCGCACGCTCTCACATACGCGCCAGGGCTTCTCCCCTTACATCCCACGCTCACTCCGGGCCGTACCGCCTTCGGGCGCTGGGGCGTGATCCCTACCGCGCGTTGTGTCGCCCTATGTGGTCCCAGGGGCACTGTGGTGGCCGGAGGGGGGCGTGAGGGGGCGTGAGGGAGCATCATGCTGTACGTTGTCATAAAGGTTGGGCGGACCTGAGTGTGGCTTTCCCCCCTTTTGCCACGAAGGATGGGCCGGCGTGCCAGAAAGGATGGGCCGAGGCGCGCGTTGTGCCACAAAGGATGGGCCGGCGTGCATGGTGCCTGTAAAGGGTGAGGAGAGGGTCGTGACGGCGCAGGGGTCCCTGGGACGGGTGGATAAGGGACACGGCGTAGGGGAGGAGGGCGTGCGGGCAGGCCGAGGGCACAGGGACCCAACCTTTGTGGCAGGCTGGCCCAACCTTTGTGGCACGTCGCCCAACCTTTATGACAACGTACAGGAAGGAGCGTTGGAATGAAAAAAAGGACGTATCGTGAAGGGGATTGGTTTGCCGTCCCGCTCGGAAACGATGAATTCGCTGTCGGCTTGATCGCGCGGGTCGCGCCCACAGGGGCTGTCCTGTTTGGATACTTTTTCGGACCGCGACGACGGACGATGCCGACTGTCGATGATGTACGGGAGTTCCGTCCTGATGATGCGATCCTAGTAGAAAGGTTTGGCGATTTGTCCCTCCTTCAAGGCAGGTGGCCCGTGATAGGGAAGGTCGAGCTTTGGGAGAGAGCAAGGTGGCCTATGCCCGCATTCGGACGCCGTGTGCCTGGGCACGACCTCGCCTACAGCGTGGAATATCCTGACGACGACCCGAACGGCCTGCCGCGAGAAACGCGCATCACGGTCGAGGAGTGTGGGCACCTCCCCCTAGATGGATTAGACGGTGCTAAGGCGGTGGAGATCACCCTGGCGCATTTACTCCTCGCCCAAGCAGACAATACACTGCCGACGACAATGCCTCTATCGAACCGGGAATACCCCGCCATCGACTATTTCTTGTACCTACCGACTCAGACGAAGGCCAACATGGTGGCGCATCAGTTGGAAGCCGAGGGGTACACCGTGGAGGTTGGCGATTCGACTATTCCGGAAGCCGGGTGGCTAGTCCGCGCGAAGCACGACTCTCCCGAAACGGACGATGAATTGGACGCGGCAGAGGCGCACATGGAGGACGTGGCCACCGCCGCCGGAGGCTCCTACGACGGATATGAGCGAGATGTCCCGCATGAGATATAGGTATCGGCGCCACATATCCATCGCCATGATGAGATAAGAGCGCGGGCATGCCATCTATCTATGTAGACGCGCGATGAGGCCGCGCCTAGTGCAACAGGTAGTCGGCGCGTCGTCTACAGCACCGTGGGCGCGACCGATGTCTACAGCTACACCACGGGCCGGCCCAACGAGCAGACCGCGGGCGGCTCCTCCACCTCGCCCACGACGGCCACCATCGCCCTGGCCTACGACGCGCACGGCGACACCACGAGCATCTCCAACCCGGTGAGCCTGACGCCGACGGACCCCGGCTACAAGAAATATGCCCTCGCCGAGAGCTTCGGCTACGACGCCCAGGCGCGCCCGATCACCGTGACGCGGCTCGTCGGCAACAAGGACGGCACGACCACGCCGCTGACCGCCACCCTCCAATACAACGCCGACGGGCTGCGCGCCGACTACCTCTTGACGCCGGCGCCGGGCGAGGGCAGCCCGGTGGACACGCGCTTCGCCTACCGCGACGGCGCGCTGGCCTCCGCGACGGTGACCGACAACACCGGCGCACTGCTCTACAAGAACACCTTCGTCTACGGCCCCGCGGGCGAGCCGCTGGAGTTGATCCGCACCGACCCGAAGGGCACGAGCCGCTACTGGTACACGCTCGACGGCCTGGGCAGCGTGGTCGCGCTCACGAGCATCACGGGGACGGTGGTGGACCGCTACGCCTACGACTCCTGGGGCGAGCCGACCAGCGACGACCGCACCAACGAGACGATACCGCAGCAACTGCGCTACCGCAGCTACTACGACGACGAGGCGCTCACCTACGACTGGGTCGGGGTGCGCTACTACGACCCCGAGGCGATGCGCTGGTTCCAGCCCGACCCCAGCGACCAGGACGGGGTGCGCACCTACGCCTATGTCGGCGATGACCCCGTCGATACTAACGATCCTTCCGGTTTATGCTCCATCGGACCAATCCGTCTACCTGTTGGTCATTCTGAGCCGTGCATCAACGATGTCGTGCGCGAGTTGCACAACAATCTACCTTACGGGCGGTGGCCGGATTATCTTGTTCTCAGTGCTGGGCACGCCACGATCCTGCGTCTCGGGCCGATTCCGATTCCAGTGGACGGTGCCGTGAATATTACGCTTTCACGATATGGTCATTGGTATGCGGGAGGAGCTGCTGGTCTTGGGACACCAGGGAAGAGTGTCTACATTGGCGCTGGCTGGATTTATCAGGGTACTGCGCCCTCGGACGCCTATCTGGAAAGTTTCATCACCGGATGGAGTATTACCGGCAACGTAATTACCAGCGGGCATATTGGCGGTAGTATTGTATGGGGCGAGGTTCCCGAAGGCAAACGCGCGAATGACTTCGGATTCGAGTATGGTAGCGGGTCTACGGGAGCCTCTATCCTGGCAAGCTTTGACTGGCGCGTGCCCTTTGTAGGTCGAGGACCATCCTGGTCTCATTAGACAGGGATTGCCGACACTTTACAGTCTGGTACCTGTAAGAGGCCCGAACTGTAAAGTGTCGACGATCCTTGGTGAAATACGTCCCATTTCACTCGCGGGGGTTGCCCCACAAGGGCCATAGGGGACTAACACCTTTCGCCTGAAAACATTCCGCACATTCAGCGGCCCGTTCGCCCGTGAGCAGCGCGAAGATCGAGTGCCTTTTCTGCGGAGCCATTCCCGTGGGACGGTACTAGGCGGTATTGTAGGAAGCATGCATACGTAGACCACGCAGAGTGGTCGATGATAATCGGAGCTACTGGCGCCATGCGATTAAGACAGGTAGGGATCGCTGCAGGGACCATCCTCTTCTTAATAGTTGCCACTACCCTATTTGTCCTGAGCGTCCAATCTGCTGCGGTCTCATTACCAGTTCTTGCGCGAAAATTCGATCAGACGCCAGGGTGCGGCAGGTTAGTTGGAACCAGGCCGCCCACATCGACGGGCGGGATTTCATCTTGCACCTACCGCTCCGGCTATGTGATCCAGGTGATGGACCTGATCAGCAAGACGGCTGTCTATGTTGTCGTCCAGTGGACGGATGGGCGGAGCGATGACATCAACCTCCAACGCGATAGCGCCGCCGTCCCCGACGTGTTGTACTTCCTGCATCCGCGCGGCCAGCCTATCGTCCGGCCCCATGACCGCGTGACGATACAGTATTGGGAGGGCGTCAAGACCGGCGGGATCATTAATGGGCACTACTACGTGACGGCCGATAATCCCGATTACGAAGCGCGCACAGCGTGGTTTTCGAGCGCGCTCACCGGGCTAGTCGCCCTTGTTAGCATTGCTCTGACGATTCTCGCTATTCGAGACCTGCGTAGAGGTGGACGATGACAGTGTACGGTAGCCGATCAGGCGTCCTGTCTATCCCCAGGGGAGATCCTGACTTCGCGCTTGTCGGGGCCGGTCCCTACACCGCGCACTACACCTACACCCCCGACGACCTGCCGCAGACGATGGCCTACCCCAACGGCGTCAATGTGGCGCTCGGCTACGACGCCAACAGTCAACTCACGAGCCTGACGGCGCTGGGTCCGCCGAACCAGGTCCCGGCGACGACGACGCCCACGAGCGGCTACGCCTACGGGTACAATGCGGCGGGCTGGATTACCGGCACGACGACCCTCTCGGGGACGGACACCCTCACGCACGACGCCTCTGGGCGGCTCACCGACGAGTGCGGGCCGCAAATGGTCACGCCCGACCACTGCGGCCACTGGACCTACGACAAGAACGGCAACCTGCTCACGGCCATTGGAGACGCGGGGGTGACCGATGTGTACACGTACAGCGTGACGGGACCGGGCGGCCAGATCAATGAGCAGGTGGCGGGCGGATCGTCCACTTCGCCGATCACCGCCGCCATCGCCGTGGGCTACGACGGACACGGCGACACCACGAGCATCAGCAACCCGGTGGCGCTGACCGACCCGACGAGCGCGGGCTACAAGAAATATGCGCTCAACGAGAGCCTGGCCTACGACGCCGAGGGGCGCGTGGTGCGCACGACGCGACTGGTCGGCAACAAGGACGGCACGACGACGCCGCTCACGGCGACCATGACCTACAACGCGGAGGGGCAGCGGGCGAGCTACACGCTCACACCGGCGCCGGGCGAGGGTAGCCCCGTGGTGAGCGTCTTCAGCTACCGGGGCGCGGCGCTGGCCGCGCAGACCACCACGAGCAACGGCGCGCTGCTCTACACGAACACGTTCATCTACGGCCCCGACGGCGCGCCGCTGGAGTTGATCCGCACCGACCCGACGGGCACCAACCGCTACTGGTACGTGCTCGATGGGCTGGGCAGCGTCGTCGCGCTGACCGACCAGCACGGCAAAGTGGTCGATCGGTACGCCTACGACAACTGGGGCGAGCCGACCAGCGACGACCGCACGAACGAGACGGTGCCGCAGCAGTTGCGCTACCGGGGCTATGTCTACGACGAGGCGCTGACGTGGTACTGGCTGGACGGGCGGCAGTACGACCCGGAGGCGATGCGCTTCCTGCAGCCGGACCCGACCACGCTCGACGGCGTGCGCACGTATGTGTATGCCAACGACGACCCAATCGACCTGGTGGAGGTGGGAGGGGCGTTCACGTTCACCGACCTGTGGCACCACGCGGTGGTGTTCGTGAGCGCGGCGGCGCACGTCACGTTCAAGGTGGCGGAGGCGGCGTGGAACGCGGTGGCGGGCGACGACATCGCCGTGCTGCGCTCGAGTGACCCATTGCCGGTCAAGGCATTGGCGGCGGTGGACCTGGCACTCACGGTCGTCCCAGGGGCGGACGCGACCAAGCTGCTCGAAGTCGGCGTCAAGGGGGCGGTGAAGGCGGGGGCTGAACGGGGGGCGTTCGACCTGGTGCGCTGGGTCGTCAACAAGACGGGGCGCAAGCTGAACCTGGACGACGACGTGCTGCGGCGGGCGTTCCAGGCGCGCAAGACGGGCGGGTCGGGGGCATTGCGCGACGCCGAGAAGGCGGCTTCGAGTTGCCGACTGTGCTTCCCGGCGGGGACGCTCGTGGCGACGCCGCATGGGGAGCAAGCCATCGAGAGCTTGCATGTGGGCGACAGCGTGCTCTCCGAAAACCCTATGAGCGGTACTGTCGAGGCCGAGCGGGTGCAGGCGGTGTTCCAGGACCCTGTCAAGCCGTTGATGGCGATCGACCTGAGCGACGGCAGCGCGATCACCGTCACGGCAGATCACCCCTTCTGGGTCGATCAAGGTGCGGCTCTAGCCGTGTCGGGTTGGTTTGCGGCGGGACGCCTTCAGGTAGGCGACGAGTTGCGCACGGTAAGCGGTGTTGGCACGATGGTCGTAGGGCTACGGCGCACCGTGGGACGCACAGACGTCTACACGCTCGCTGTCGCCAAGGACCACACCTACTTTGTTGGCTCGGCACGCGTACTTGTGCACAACTGCGACGTTAATCCCACCGATGCTCGCCCCATCGCGGATAAACCCTCGATAAACAACGTGACCTTCGACTGGGGACACATTTTCGAGGGACATTGGGAAGGATCTCCTCCCCAAATACGCGGCAACAACACCGTGTTTCGTGGTCTGAGTCAGGATCAGATAAAAACGGTTGTTCAAGAGGCATACAAAAACGCGCGTGATAAGCTGGCAACACAAGGTGATAGGATTCGTATTAGAGGGTCCTATGATCGTTGGACAATTGAGTTTTGGGTTAACAAGGCTACGCGTGCAGTCGAAACAGCGTACCCTATATTCTAATACTACAACGTTAGGATCCGCCTGATCCGCCTGCGACTGACGTCGCATGGCAAAGAACGACGACTAAAGTCGTTGGGACGACGTGTGTTGAGACACTTCAGTGTCCGTGGTTTGCCATGCGACGTCAGTTGCAGGTCAATGTCACGTTGTAGTACTAAGCAGGCCACCAGAAGTCTGGCACGGTTTGTTGAACGTGATTTGGGCGTAAAAGCATGCCGAACTTATGGTCATGTGCTTAGGAAACGCTGCAACCGCCAGTGATGCTACACCCGGACGGTGCGATCCGTACCGTCCGGGTGTAGCATATGGTCACCGTTTCGCCTAATTAGGCAACGGCTTACCGAGGTAAAGCGAATGTTCTCAATTTATGTGGATACCAGCAGCGAATTGTTTATGCGAGAGATTCGCCGGGGAGGTAATATTCGTTGCGACACACATATTTCGGTGGATAGCGAAGATTTTCCTGACAAGTTCTTTAAGGACTTTCCAGTCATTGTTCTAAGTTGGTGGATTGAGGGATACGTCCAAATGCTTGAGGGGAATAGGGTGGTTAAGAATAGCTTCATGGATGGCCCTTTCGAGTTTACTACCCAAAAATTAGAGGATGTGATTCGATTAGATCGTTATGAGCGCAAGTTAGCTGGTAATCGAAGAATAGGATCTACTATTGAGGTATCGCTTCAGGAGTATCGCAACGAGTTAATAAGGGTTTCACAGCAGCTAGTTGGTGTACTAGAAAGGTGTGATGTCTCTGGAGTGGACTTCGAAACCCTTAAGGCAGAGCGAACAAGAATTGCTGAACACAGTATCGATGGCGCTTTCTGATTCTTCATTGAGCATCGTTCTCGATGCTCTCGGCTGGAGTGGCTCGGGATATACGGTGAGTGTTTTTGTAGTGACGGACTCGCCCGCACCTCCGCTCCTGCGTTTCGAGACCGAGACTGTGCATCCTTCCTTGGTGCGGACTTACTTTTTGGAGGATGAGGAGCGCGTGCTGGGCGAGTCGCACACGTACGAATACGATCTGAACTTCACTGAGTTACCGCCCGAGCTTCGCTCGTATCTCGAAGAATGCTTGCGACAAGCATGTGACGGCGGCGCGAAGCTCGCCTGGCTCGGGTTCGAAGGTTCCTTCAGCTTCGACTACCTCCTAGCGGATCAAGTTGCCGATCAAATCTACGGGGTGTGCACCGCGAGCGGTGAGTTATTAGTCGCGCTGGACGATGCGACGCTAACGAGTGACTCATGGAAAGCAGAACTAAGTAGGCTTCGTGCGAGCCTGAGGTGATGCCACAAGCCTGGGCGAACACGAGGAGTTGATGGCCCGGCAGGACAGTCGAGTTTTGGGTTAACAAGGCTACGCGTGCAGAGGATGGCGCCGGGGGCGGACGCGACCAAGCTGCTCGAAGTGGGGGCCAAGACGGCGGCCAAGGCGGGAGGCGAGCAGGCGGCGTTCGCGTTGGTGCGCTGGATCGCGGGCAAGACGGACGGCAAGGTCGCCGCCGACTCTCCGACAACGTGCTGCGCGACGCCTTCCGCTCCCGCAAGACGGGCGGGTCGAGCGCGCTGCGCGACGCCGAGAAGGCGGCCGGGTGCGCGCTATGCTTCCCGGCGGGGACGCTCGTGACAACGGCGCACGGCGAGCAGGCGATCCAGACGCTGCACGTCGGGGACGTGGTGCAGGCCGAGGACCCGGCGACGGGCAAGGTCGCGGCCGAGGCGGTACAAGCCGTCATCCAAGATCCCGTCTCGCCATTGGTGGCGGTGGACCTGAGCGACGGCAGCGCGATCACGGTGACGGCGGACCACCCCTTCTGGGTGGACGCGGGCGCGCGACTGGCGGGGGCAGGCTGGTTCGCGGCGGGGCGCTTGCGGGCGGGAGACGAGCTGCGCACGGCGAGCGGCGTGCCTGTGATGGTCGTGGAGCTGCGGCATAGCGTGGGTTATGCAGCTGTGTACACGCTCACCGTCGCCAAGGATCACACCTTCTTCGTCGGCTCCGCGCGCGTGCTCGTGCATAACGCCGATTGCTTCGATATCATCCGTTATTCGGAGAACGCAACTGGATTCGAGAAACATCACGGCGTCCTGGATGTATGGGCTCAGGCTCATAATATACCCGGATATACTAGGAGTGGCGCGCCAACTGTCGTTCTTACAGTGGAGCAACACGCTGAAACCAAGCGGGTGTTCAGGGATTGGCTTGAGGCGCGGACCGGAAAGCGGGTCGGTGGAAGGGTGGATTGGACGCAAGTATCGGCGCAAGAGGCCTTTGATCTAGCCAAGCGCATGTTTGAGGTCGCCCATGTTCCAGCCTCCGTGAGTCAGCAGTACTTCGAGTACTTCAGACGCCTTTATCCAAACGTACTCCCATAACGTGAAATCCCAGTAATACAAGGGTCCGCTCAATGCTAGTATCGAGCGGACCCTTGTGAATGGAGTGTGACACAGTTTACAACTGGTATCCAGTGGCAAGACAAGAATGACGATGTACATGATGGTGTACATTGAAAACGTAAGGGGCAGGAGTTAGTGCGTGTGGATATACTTGATCTTATTGAGATGAGCAAGCGTACGGCTGATTGCAGGATATTCACGGCTGTCGGCTTCCCAATCATCTCGCAACAGCATAGGTTACCCGACGATCTGCGCGTCTTTTACGAGAGCTGTGGGGGTCTAGTGCTTTTTGAGCATGCCAACTTCCCTACGTTTATAGTGCCGCCAAAGGATTTAGTTCTAGCTAATCCCGTAATCGTAGGGGAGTTGGCTGAGTACGATATATCAGCATCTTGGTACATCGTCGCGTCTGATGGCACAGATAGCCAGAAAATCACAATCGACCTCGATCTAGAGAGGCTTGGGCGATGTTACGATAGTTTTTGGGACCGCCATGCTGTCGCAGGTTCGTCCACGATCATTGCAAGGTCTTTTACCAAATTCTTTGAGCGATCACTCGATAGTGGCGGGGACGAGTTTTATTGGAATCGTCCTGACTTCTCTCCTCTTGGAGACGCATACGACGGATTGGATTAGATTCGCGCTGACTAGGTTTATGGAGGCGCGATGGTGGCGGCGCTACACTCGTGTGCTTTGTCGTTCGTCCTCCTTTGGACCATGCTCTTCGGCAGTGGCGTAGTGTCCGCATTCCCTGCACAGCGCCAGTTAGGCGACAAGATAACCGTGCCGGTGCAGGCGACGGGCTACGACGCGGACGGTAACGTGGCGCGCGAGACGGACGGCAAGGGCGATACGACCCTGGGCAGCTACCTTAGGTCTACCCTGGCTTTGCCCATAAAGTCCGTCGGTTCCGCATCCTGTACGGTTTGGGCCGCTGTACATAGCACAGGACCGAATAGAGATGCTCGTCACAGTCTCGGAGACGATGAACGTTCGGGAGGGACTGACTTTATGGGCAAAGCCGGTCTACCCTATGAAATAAGCATCTTCGAGTATCGCTAACACCTGCTGCATCTCATACCATGGTTGGTTAAAAGGTCAAGGTGTAAGTATCACTTACTTTGGCCTTGAGGATAGTGCTTGGGGGCGGACGCGGCCAAGCTACTGGAAGTGGGGGCCAAGGGCGCGGCGAAGGCGGGGGGCGAGCAGGCGGCGTTCGCGTTGGTGCGCTGGATCGCGGGCAAGACGGACGGCAAGGTGGCCGCCGACCTCTCCGACGACGTGCTGCGCGACGCCTTCCGCGCCCGCAAGACGGGCGGATCGAGCGCGCTGCGCGACGCCGAGCGGGCGGCGTGCGAGGCCTGCTTCCCGGCGGGGACGCACGTGGCGACGCCGCAGGGGGGACAAGCCATCGAGAGCCTGCATGCGGGCGACTTGGTGCAGGCCGAGAATCCCGCGACGGGTAAAGTCGAGGCCGAGGCGGTGCAGGCGGTCATCCAGGACCCCGTGTCGCCATTAGTGGCGGTGGACCTCTCGGACGGCAGCGCGATCACGGTGACAGCGGACCACCCCTTCTGGGTGGACGCGGGCGCGCAACTGGCGGGGGCGGGCTGGTTCGCGGCGGGGAGCCTGCAAGCGGGCGACGAGCTGCGCACGGTGGCGGGCGTGCCTGTGATGGTCGTGGGGCTGCGGCGGAATGTCGGGCATGCGGTCGTGTATACACTCACCGTCGCCAAAGACCACACCTTCTTCGTCGGCTCCGCGCGCGTGCTCGTGCACAACGCCGAGTGTAACCTAGTACGTTCCTTGGTTAAAAAGGTTCCACCGCTATATGACATCGCGCAGGGCTTGGGTAAGAATCCTCGATGGCGAGCGGAGGCTAATAACCTGGTCCAGCAGTTCGCTAGAGGAAATCGCAACCCAGGTATCGGGACAGACCATTTGTTCGGAGACATCTCCTACTTGAGGGGACGTAACGGCGCGCGCGTATTCTTTAGGCTTGTAGGAACCGACTCCTTTGAAATACTAGCCTATGCGGACAAGTCAACTGAAGACCGTGTAATCGCCCTGCTTGAACAATACTACGGAGGAAGATAAATCGACTGGTGGATGATATAAGCGCGGTTCATAGTCACTTGACAGCAGACCCGCGAATCATAGAGATACGATGTCGGGATAACTTCCCGGCATCGTATCTCTATCGACATCACTGCGGCTTACATGCCAATGTGATAGATAGCCATCCCGGCTATTGAGGAGCGAATGCGATGGACGCGGCGGAAACATGGGCGATGGCAAGCCCCCCAACATATGCAACATGTGTTAGAGAGGCGACGTACTCAGGTGCGCTAACAAGGGGTAAGAGGTACTTAATTCTCGATGTCAGCGAAGATAGAGAACAGGTCAAGGTGGAAACCGACAACAAAAGACAGCGTTGGTTTCCTGCATACTGCTTTGACATGCAAGGTGGAGATATACCGCAGCTGGTGCAAGTGGTAGTACAAGGCAAAATCGAAGAGCCATGTATGTCACCTGTCGAGGTCGTCGTTGGGTTATCCAATGGGCAAACTCGCTGGTGTTTTTTCGTAACACCTAACGCTTTGGCGACGCTGAATCAAATACAATTCGATTCTGGAATCGTCAATGTGTACGGGGTGCCTCACATGATTGTGGTAAGTGTCCTTAACGAACAGATAATTCGGCAAGCCTTGGAAAGCATTGATAAGCAAGGTGAGCTTGAAGGATGTACTTTACCGATCAAGTGATGCATTACCATAGTGCTGTCGATTGTTGAGTTTGTTGGGGATTAGGCCGGTAGCAATAGGCTCCGACGATCCGTACGACAATGACCCGAAGGGTCAAGCGGCTATCTTTGTTGAGTAGCGCCTGGGGCGGACGCGGCGCGGCTGCTGGAAGTGGGGGTCAAGGGGGCGGCCAAGGCGGGGGGCGAGCAGGCGGCATGTCCCCTGGCGCGTCTGGTACGCGGGGCCTGGGTCGGCGAGCACAAAGCGGTGGCCCCCGCGATGACGGGGCGGGTTGACGTGGCTATGCCCACTGTGCTCCATCGTGATACGCCCAACGCCGACGCCCCCCACCGTGGCGGTAGACGAGTAGGGCGTCGCCCGGAACTGCACGGACACGCGCGTGTCCCGCCGTGGCCAGGCGATGCGTGAAAGAGTCGCCGGCAAGCCTGCTGCCGATTGCGCGACTGCCAGCTGGCCCCTCGCTACGATGTGAGCAGATTATTCATCTCATCCAGCCCATAGCGTCAGTCTGCCAGAGTAAGGGTTTCTCTGATGGAGGCGGCAACATCGTGCCGCGCCATTGGATCCTGCGTCCAGTTGCGGATCGGCAGGAGGTCTGTGAGCGCGCGGACGAGGCTCCCGAGGTCCTCGTCCGTGGCCCAGGCCTTCCCCTCTGTCTGGAGCACCCAATCCAGGATCTCGGTGGCCGTATCGCACCGCGCGAGGTCGATCTCGCAGAGTTCATGTCCCTCGCTGTCGCGGTACCGTAGAACACCCGTGTCCTGGTCCAGGACGTACCACCAGTGGCCCCAGTGAGCCGTGCCAGCCCTCATCCGCTTGGCCAGCGCCCGACGATCGTCCTCCACCTTTTTATCTAGCTCATCCATCGACATGACTGTGAACGTAGCGGTCATCGTTGCTCCTCTTCCAAACGATTCTGCACAGGGCATACTATGCCTTCGCCTTGGCATTATGGGTGGGCTGGGATCGGGATAGCACCCTAATTTTCTACCTCGTAAGTGCCAATAACACCACCTGTCAGCTTGACCCCCTCCGTCAGATTGACGTGCAAGGGAGCATCATGGCTGTCGTAGAGCGACACATGTGTTTCCTCGCTGTCCAAGGACCAATCCTCGAACTTGGCTTGTAGCAGCGCCCAGTCCTCCCCCTCGACGATGACAGGCTCCGCGACTCCCACAAACGAGAGCGTGGCACGCGGCGGAGCGTCGCCTCCCCCGTTCTGCCACTGGATGAAGGCTAACAAGCCGAGGTTAATTGTATAGGAGCCGACGTCCACGAATTTAGCCATGTTGCGTTCCTCCCGTCCTACGTACGTAGAGCTATGCTGGCGCGTGAAGTAGAGTGTACCCCACCTGGGAATCCTACGACGGCTGTTATGCACCGGTGTAAGTCCCCACATTAGATGGGCGGGGCTCACGCCTAAAGCAGGGAGGTATCCCACGCTCTGTGGGCGGAAAATCCCACAGTACGTGGGCCAATCCTCCCTTTGATGCCACAGTAGGTGGGCCAATCCGCGCACGACGCCGGCACATCGACATTCTCCGTGGCGCTTGTCTGAGGGCGTGTTGACCCTGAGAGCGTCGCGCGGGGGCGGGGGCGGGGCTGCGCGGGGCGGATGGCCCACGGCGTGTGAGATTTGTGGCCCACTTAATGTGGGTAACGGCCCACTGAACGTGGGATCTTACACCTGGACATCCCAATTTAGTCTAAACTCCAGATTGTAGTGAGCCTGATTCTTTAGTGAGCCTGATTCTTTAAGCTTATCGTTCGCGCAAATTGGAAGTCAGTTCGATAGCGCCGCGACCACTACATGTAGTATTTATAGCGGATACGCTACTATATATAGGAAGCGTCCCTGGTTGAGTTGAAGGGAGAGCAGAATGC
>JAABUO010005103.1_pt1 | contig 15388 bp, 12 predicted proteins | sample 5559291 | NCBI WGS metagenome assembly JAABUO01 (sample SAMN10711878, study PRJNA513372) | rock metagenome | isolation source: Antarctica rocks | place: Antarctica: Victoria Land, Finger Mt sud
AAAAGTGATGAAGTAACTCACCAATAAACAGCCGTCGCAATTCCTGTCGTTGTTTATGACCGACTTCTTCGACAAATGAAAATTTTCATCCCACAAATCTTCCACTCGATTCTTGACTCGGCGCTCTGAGGCTGGAGTCAGAAGCTTGATAACCTTATCATCGGCTCCAAGAAATCTGGCCACCTTTAGAGGTGACCATTCTGTATTCAAACCTTGGCCTTTCACCCAAAGGTCTGCACCATTAGCTAAAAGAAGTTCAACAATCTCCAGCAGCTCATCTTTTGTCATTTCCTGTCCGCCACGCCTTCTTGCGGCCCAGAGCAAGGGCGTCCACTTATCACAATCCGTTGCATTCACAAGTCCTGCCGAAAGGTCGAGAACACGCTTAACAAGATCAACCCGGCCACTCACAACAGCATAGTGTAACGGCGTCCTCCCTAATTTGTCTTCGGCTGGGAGATGTGTGGCCTTATCAAATAGCAGCTCGAAATGATCCAGCGTACGAGACGCCGCGATGTGGATTGGCATACGCCCCAAGCCATCTTCCACGTCGGGTCAGGCTCCCTTGTCCAGAAGAAACTTGACAATTCCTGGGCTGCCCCGAAAACATGCGGCGTTAAGCGGGTAGCCAAGTTTACCGCCGAATACATTAACATCGGCCTCGGCTTGTTCGATGAGGTACCGAATGATCTCTTTCCTCACAGACTCTCGACGATTCACTTGGGCCACCTTATCTCGGCCTTTCACAAGATTCTGGTCTTCCGCCCCATCTTGATCATTTACCTCTCGGCCACCTACGTCAACTGGATCATTGATCACATCTTCACCATCAACCCCTCCATCGATCGACCCATCTTCATCATGGGACTCCCAAATGCAAGCATATTGCAGAGGTGTCCCTATAATGGACATATCCGCAAAATTTACATCCGCTCCACCGTCTATGAGAATCTTAACAACTTCAAGCGAGCCCCTATGGCAGGCAAGATGCAGAGGCCCACCCCTGTATCCGACAATGTTGACTCGGGCCTTTTTGGAGACGAGGTATTTCACAACGTCTACGTTGTTTTTAAGGACTGCGGTACGGATCGGCGTGTCGCGCCAGTTGTCAGGAATCTCTGCATCAGCTCCAGCATTTATCAAAAGTCGAATCAAGGACACTGGCGTTCTTGAATGGAGCCGATTGAGTGCCGTGTCACCGTCATTGTTGGCCAAATCAAGTAAGGGATTGTATTCCAGTAGAGCTCTCAGTGTATCTCCCGAGCCGGCAGACGAGGAGATCAGAGCAAAATGCAGAGGGGCGTCTTTGTTACGGGTCTGTTGATTCACATTGGCACCTGCCTCCAGTAACAGCCTGACAATTTCAGTGTTGCCGTGATATAGGGCTCTCCCTAGTGCCGTGAGGCCGTCTTCATCTTCGATCATTTCAAGCTCAATTTCCTTGTGTTGAAGATACACCTTCACTACCTCCGGCCAATTTCGCCCAGAGGCATAGGACAGCGGACTGCCAAAGAGCGAGGCATGATTTACGTCGGCGCCTTTTTTCAATAGAACACGAGCGACTTCTGGAGAGTCATGGGCAATATGAAGACGGCCCCGACCATCAGATGTGTACACGTTCACGTCCGCGCCAGCGTCCACCAGAAGTTGCAGCACATCAGCATGGCCATGGCGGGCGGCAACGTACACAGGTTTATCTTCCACCATGTTTGGGCGATTCATGTCGGCATTTCTTCGGATGAGACAGCTCACGAGATCTTTGGAGCCGTTCATGGCCGCAAGGGATAGAGCGGTAGGTGCGTTGAAGGTACTTTTGTCTTCTTCATCAATTTCTGCTCCGTGATCGAGAAGGAGTTCTACAAGTTCAACATTGTCTTTGTCAACAGCCAGCATGAGTATGAGTGAATAATCGTTAGGCCTGTGGTTCGGGTTTGCTTTATATTTAAGCAGGAGGCGGCATATTTCGATATCGACCCCATGTACCGCGTACCAAAGCGGTGTTCCATTTTCTCCTACAATTTCAGTATAAGCGCCATCTTGCAGAAGGCTCCGGCAACATTCGATGTAACCACTTTTTGTAGCGCTGATTAATAGCTGCTTTCCTTTCTCGACCCAGTCTATGCGCGCTTTGAGCAACTCTTCAACAGCCTTGTAGTGGCCACCATCGCACGCATACTGCAGATGTATCAGTCCCGCATCGTCTTTAGTTTCAAGATCTGAGTTTTTTTGAATGATCAACTTTACAACATCTGCATGACCGTATGCGCAAGTGGTTTCCAGTACACTTTTGCTGAATAAAGCTTTGCACGTGAGGCTTGCATTTTCCCTAAGCAAGGTCTTGGCTACTATAGTGTGGTTGTTTCTAGCCGTTAGATGAAGTGGCGACATGCCATGCAAGGGCGTGGGAGGATTGGGCTTAACTCCTGCTTGCACGAGATGTTTTACCACATTATCCAACCCTAGCCAGGCCGCTCAACATAAAAGATCCTGTGGCCACTCAAAATTCTCGATGGGTCTTGATACATATTCAAGGAGCTCCAGAAGGGAATTACCCTCTGAACACGACGCAGCGGCTTTGATTGCATTTTGCAGCGTCGGTTGATCTGGACTGAAATCGTTGAGTAGTAACCGTACCGTGTCAACGTGGTCATTCCGTGCCGCCTCCACCAATGCTTGTGAACGGTCATCCGATCCCTCTGAATGGCTAAGTGATGGAGTTTGCTGAGTGACTAATTCATTCAATCCGAGAGAGCTAAGAATCGACAAGGTTGACGAAAGGGGTTTCTCAGGTCGGGTAATCGAATTTGATAGAGTATGGTAGGATTTCGCCCATAGCTGTGTGGCCTTCGGGTCATCGAGAAACTTACCAATTGCTTGCGTCGTTAATTTTCTAGATTCGGACTCAGGCCTTGACGAGAGAACAAGTTTGCAGTGATCTGGCCAGTACCTAGTGGTATATGACATCAGGTCAAAGCGGGAGTCGAGTATTGGAGACTGCGGCAGATTGCTGTGTCGAGCTAGAAATTCCTCGGTCTGTTTCTCAACTTCCGGTAAGGATAAATAGTAAAGGCAAAAGGAAGTAATCTCTGCATGAGCGGTTCCCTCTCCATCAAATTGATACCAAGGGCGGACTTGTGAAGCATCTGATTCGGAGCGGATGAAGAAGTCCCGGGCAGATCGGTGACCGAAGCACATTTCACCGTTCTCGATAATGAACAGGCTCCCAAAGTACCGGCGAATAGCAACAAGCAGGTCGAGACAAACGATATCTTCCAATCCTCTTCCCTCGTGGTCCGTGTCGAGACTAAGGGTCAGACGAAGCTCCCAGATCGTCAAAGGTTGAAAGGAGCATGAGACCAACGCAATGATTTTGCGAGTCCAGTCCTGTCTCTCAGGGGCTATCGACGCCATTATTGTTTCTAGCACTGCTTCAAAGCTGACTGGTGTTAATCTTCGAAGCCCTCCCTCAATGGCCGATCTCTTAGTCAGGTGATTGTTGAATCTAAACCAATCGACGATCAAACGACGCAACTGGGCATCTGTGCCACATTCGGAAAGTATTTGGCGTAAAGTCGTCTCGAAGGCGCAGTACTGTGGACGCTCGTGAAATAATTGGGCAAGGTCAAAGCCCACACCAGCAAGCGCGACATCTGGACTTGGCTCACCCATCTTCCTGTGGTCATCAAGATCGATATTTGGAAACTTGGAGAGGACATCCCGGATTTCTTTATTACCCGTACTCGTGATCACAATCTTGTATCGTGATTCCGAGCTCTTGGCAATGGATAAAAGTTCCGCCAGAAACCAGTTGCGGGACTCATCGCACTGATCCAGACCATTGATAACATATGTTATACCGTCTATTCGACGTGTTAAGCGAAGATCTTCAAAGAATACGTACAGATCCTTATCGGTCCAACAACGGTAGAGAAAGAACCGTTCAAAATTACGAACAACCTGTTCGTCCAAGTCCGTGGAGTGGCTAATGATCTGCGCCAAGAACGTGCTCAACATAGATTTCAGGGTATTGAAACGAGTATCGTGCCGTTTGAATTCGAAGTAAAGGACAGATTGATCAGTCGAGGAGTCAAGTACAAAGGTGAGATACTGGAAGATATACTCCGCTGCTTTGGAGACCCCAGAAATACCATGCACATGAAGAATGCTTGTGTCTCTTCTAGCAAGCCAATTCTTGAAGGAATCATCTTCATGGATCCAGTCCAGCTCTGGAACTGGGTGGCGGGAATCGTTCGCAGCCTTGAGTGGATATATAGGAGACGCTTGAGATATGAGAGTAGGCATGTACTGGGCCATCCTGTCATCGAGTCTCGACGCTGAAGTCACGTGTGAAATGCTATTCCAATGGGCATTTGGAGCACAACTTACGATACGAAATTCCCCTAAGTGGGTTGGCTACATTGTGGGTATTACCGTTCGATATCTTTACAAGCTCCACATGCGGGCTGTTCAACCTCACGTGATTCTCAAACGGGACATCCATGGTCGCGGTAAACTTGTCAAAGATCTATCTCGAGTTAGCCTGCTGTTCGCCCTAGCCAGTTTCAGGGGGTATCGAGAGGCTCTTATTGAGGACTCGGCTTACCCGTCGTGAAGGGTCCTCCGCATCGTAGAATACATTCGCAATGCTCAGTTTTATGAGCATTTTGGTATCAATGAAGGCGCGGTTAATTTCTATTATTGACTCAGCAAGTGTTTCAACCACCCTCGTCAAATTTTGCCCAGGTGACCTTCCACCCAGCAAGATCAGTCTGGCAAGTTTCTCTTCCATGTCTTGGGAGCTGGTACATCTATGCGGACAGCCAAAAAACCTGGAACCTATCAGCTCGGATATCTCTGAGACTGAAAATCGCTTTTGACAGCTTACATACCATAGAGACAGTCGAATAACTAATGGTTCCGAATTTTGCGGGGTCAAGTCCTGCAAGGTGGAGCGCCTAACGACTGTCAGAACTGATAGTATAAATGAAAACTAATTAGGGATGGCAATACCTTCTTGACTATTATTCCCCCAAGATCGTGAGCAATGAATATTAGAGGCCGTAGTGTTACAGAGCCCTAAGCGTGTTAGCGGAGTCGTATCAAAGCTACGTCGAAGGATGCAGAACAATTAGACTAACCTCGTCTGCTTCCTTTCTCAACTCTAAAAGACTCCCCAAAAGCTTCGATGCCTCATCGCTGAATTGTTTCCTCGTACGAATAATCCCCGACGTGTCACTTGTGCTATAGTTATACTTCATGATCCGCACGCTCTGATATGTGAACAGCTCGTCCTTGAGCCAAGTACCGATTCCATATGAGGTGCCTGATGTGCTTTTAGAGCCACCGTGGAGGCCATGCACAGCAACAACGCTTGCAGAGTCAGATGGTTAGCAGTACATAGCAATGAAAGACAGAAGTCGCCTCAAAAGCTTACTCGTAGTCAGGGCAAGAGCTCGATGAATCCTCATCAAGCACTAAGCCGAACTTGATCTTGTCTGCGTCGCGTTGCTGTGGCTCGGGTTCCTCCACCTCAGCCTGAGGGGTCACGGTTGGGATATCCGACATGATCAAAAGTCCGAGGGCGTTAAGCAGAGTGCAGAGACGCAAGCTCACTCAAGGCAGGGAGCGACTGAGCAGAAAGAGTCTCAAAAAAGGTTATCTTCTCTTCTGTAAACTTTACCGCTTTATCATGCACGCAGAGACAGCAATCATATCGCGTGCAAGAGAGCGGTTTGATCTGTTCCTCGGTTCTTGTGGACAACCTCAGAGGGTCATCGAACGCCCCTCACTGCACCTAACCTCAATAGGCCACATGCGATCGGATTCGGGATCTCCGTGGAACAATCTTTGAGCAGGCTTAGAAGATACAGGAACATCGATTGTAGTGGAATGGAAAGGGGCCCAACTCTTAATAATATGCCTGATGTGATCAGATAGAAATATCCTAAACTTTAGAATCACAGAATTCTGCGAAAGCACCAACACTCAGCAACCTTCGACCATTTGACAGCATATGTCTTTGCAGTGGCCGAATATGGCGAAGGTTCCGGTGCAGCCTCGCACGCCATCGGTGGAGATCCCTCCCTTCGACATCGATTTGTTCCCTACCGGCGACGAGGACAGCGGATTCCACACTCAAAATGACCCATCGTCACCATATCAACAAACGAACGTTATTCAGCGGAAGGGCTCAGTCGATATTCGATGCTCATGTATTGACGTTGTGCATAGAAAGTTTGACGGCAGTGTTATGTCGCCCTCGTCAATGCGAACGGCTTGACCAATGCGTCGACGCCTTGACCAACACTTCAACATCCTCGTAAATAGAGTCCTATTGCTGATCACGTTGATGTATTCATCAAGTCGTCAACGTTCTCGATTAGAATTTCGTTATCGAGAACGACAGAGTCGTGTTTCAAGCTCAAAAAGACGTGATTCAAGTAGTTAAGCTGATTTTAAAAGACAGTCTTCTATGTTAATCGCATAACGATCTCGTCATAAATGATTTAAACGTAATTGTGATAATATCGATGAAGCTGCGACGACATCGAATATAGCAAAAGTTGCGTGCAAATCTTAAACTCAGAGAGTATTATCGAGGACGACGATCTGTAGACACATAGGACTTTACACTTATTCTATTCTAGCCGGCCAGCGCCCCTGACCCTAGGCCCAAATAGGAACAGGCCACCTGGCCTGATCTGACCCGTAACAATCAAGGACAAACCAAACCTTGCCATTTTAGTTCATAACCTTCAAGAACCAATGCATAAGTCCACTATTTCTGCAGCCACAGTTTCCTTTCTACATTAGTCGAGAAGGTCGTGTCATTCAGTCAACAAATTTACTACCCTCAATGCCTTCATCGAGTACCACGTATCTCCAGCCAAACCGCCGTTCTGTAAGCCGTTGTTACAGATACTCTTTGATAACACCCAGCCTCTCCTTGCTAGCTCGTCGTTCATAGTCTGTGTAGCCTTGCTATCCATAAGCTTTCTCGCTTTCGCTCTTTCAGATCTCTTGAAAACCTTTGTACTTGGATACCGTCGATGTGACATCCTTGCTAGACCGAGATAAATTTGTTGATAATCTTCTGGGAAGACTATTGTCTGTTTGACGTGCCCAGATGCGGTCAAAAAGAAGTCCATCTCTCTTGCTGCGTTGTTCTAACATCTTCCCGATTTTAGCGAGGAACTTGCTTTCCACCTGATAGCCCGATTGTGTTGGTCAAGAAAGTTGAGCAGCTGTTGGAGCTTTCTTGCGCCTGCTCTCGGCCCGTTGACCTTGAGCAGACATTCTTTAACCGCCCTGAGTGCCATCAGCCAACAGCAATGACCTTTTTGCCGGACTTGCGTGTGAAGCACTCGTGCGAAAGTGGTACATGGGCTGTTCTGCTCATTCGTTCGCTTTGTAGCTTTGGAATTCGATGATGATTTGCGATCGAGAAATTGATTTGGTTCTAAGTAATTTCATTAGCAGGCGAACTGGGGTTCTCTGTGAGGGGCTGACAAACCATAGCTATGAAGTGGACGCATTGGCTTGACCGAGGACTATTGGTAGGAGCTTCTGCCTCTCGCAATGGCCCCCTTGCTGTCGATAGAACCGGCTCGAAAGAGACGAAAGGTTAGAAATCCGTGATATAAAGTTCGGATTCTCTGGCATAAGAGTATTCGAAAGATTGATCGAGGTTGATATGAAGACTCAAGAGCAATAGACTCATACGAAGAAGAGAGACGAGTGACAAGATTCGATTCTACTTGTACAAGCTGGCCAGACTTGAAGTAATACCGTTAACGATCTTGCCACTCACAAATCCCTTACGCCTATTCAATTATCGATCAGAAAGCTAAATACTATATATTTGGTCGATGTACAAACGCGATAAGTACTTAGATAATATTCAGTATCGCTTGATGTAAGTCCGCCATTTTGATGTTCTTTTGATTGTTCGATCAGAGACACGGTGTTGAGACATATCTTAGATGCCCACACTTTTAGACGAAACATGACTTTGTATTGAAAATTCCTTGTCACTCGCACTATCTTGCCTCGCACATTGTTAAAGCCCAGTCCTATAGTTCTTTTGCATTGCAGATTCCAGAATATGGTCTGCAGTCATGTCTTGCAGGTTTCAGCTCGCAAGTTTCATCTCGTAAGTTCTGTTCTTCATCTTTGCACATAGCTTTTGTATAAATATAAATCTGCAGATTGGTCATCTTCGAATCCAGCAACACACAGACAGTTGAATCGAGAGTAACATCGCAATCTCGTTCAACCCAAAGCCTCATATCTTTAGAGCGCAATCACCCACAACCAACCACACGGCAATCCAGACAACCAAACCCACACAATTCCACAGTCCTCAATGCTCCTCTCCACTATCCTCAAATCGCTTCTCGTTGTCCTCCACATCCTCCCACCGACCCCTACCCACACCCACCCCACCTGCGAAAGCCTCCACGACCGCGAAGCCCGCTGGGAACGCGAAGCCTACCCTGCCATCCCGCCCTTCTTCGTTGAATTCAATCCTCCCAACATAACCCCTCAGCAGCAATCCACCTGGAGCAATAACTTCTGGTATACAGTCAAGTTGATGAGCCCGATTGCGATGGTTGTGATCGCAGGAAGATGTCTGCCGGAGGGGGTGGTGGGACCGGTACAGGAGGGAGTGAGGGATTGGTGAATGAGAAAGTCAGAGTTGAGGCGTGAGCAGGAGCCATGGGGAGGGACGAGGAGGTCTGGAAGAAGGGGTCATTGAATGGGGGAAAACGAGGAAAGGGAGACGGTGGGAAGGTGTCACAAATGGAAGAAGTTGGAGTTTATGTACAGTTAGTGCGAAAAAGTCTTCGGCACCTCCCCCATCAAAAAACTACCCCATCGCTTGCATCGAACATTAAACCACCAAAATGAATCGGAGAACTTCAAAATTTAAGCATATGATTTGCTAGCATATGCTCTATAATCTTTCAGTTTAATATTTGATATGCCAGCCTTAAGCTTTAATTACAGCTGCACATCTGCGGGGCATACTGGAAATCAACTCATCTATTACCTTCTTCCGTATGTTTCTTCAGGCCTGCTGTAAAATCTGAAACAGCTGTGTTTCGGCTTCGTCGTCTTTATTCTGCAGCGAATTCAGATCCGAATAGACTTTATAAGCTTTCTTCTTTAATAGGGCTTAAATGTCTTCGATCAGGTTTAAATCGAGACTGTACGAAGATTATTTCATGATTTCTATACTCGTTTTCTGCAATCAGAGCTTTAATTTTTTAATTACATGAATAAAAGCGCTATTCTGCATGAACAATAATTCTGACTTTTATATGTTAACTAGATTGTGATTCAAAATCTTAATATAAAAAATTGCTGAGTAATCGTGTTTTTTTAACTTTTAATTTCGTTTAAGTAAATACAAATCTAATCGATCAGAATCTTAAAAAGCCTCTTAAATCATTATTCGAAAGGTTTTCTCATTAGGCATTTCTGTTACTTTATCTTTATTTCATTTCTGATTAAGAGTTTCAAAAATTCATTTTCGTGTCTTATCAGATCTTCGAGTCACGGATGTTTCATTCGATTAAATAACTTTTTTTCACTAATTTATGATTTAATCCTTATAATTTAATGCTCATTTTATTCGAAGCTGAGCAACTTCAGATGTTAATTTCGATCGCTTAAGAATTAATCAGTGAGAAATCCCGTGAGCTTTCAATGTACGTACCCCTATCGACATTAAGTCTTGTGTCGTGTTTCAGCGTATTTCAGGTCGTTTTGAGGTTCAATCGTACATAACGAAGCAGTGCTCGAGAGCCCCTAGAAGTAATGACTGTAGGCCTGCTCAATCTGACTTTGTTGACTCCGGAGGGTGTTGTTTCAAGCCGTCGCAAAACGCTCTGAACGGTGGTTCGAGGAATGTTCAAATTACGTCCGATTTGGGTGGGTCCAGCTCCTAGCTCAGCTTGATCAGCAATTTTTCCTTTAGTCAGTAAATCAAGCTCCTTCTTAGGAGCCTTGTTACCAGAAATTGGAGTTAACGGAGTTCTTCTGAGCATTGTGGATGAAGTTAAAGAAGGTGAGTTGTTTTGACGTGTCGCGTTTTCGCGTTTTAGCCGAAGACTTTTTCGCACTAACTGTAATCGTCGGCTATGCACAGACCATATTTAGGGCTGAGCCTACTGGACTTGATAAAAATATTTCACTTCCACTCCCAAAGATTTTACATCAGCCAATACAAAAGCCAGATATGCACATTAACACTGCTACTTCGGAGCTATAGCCTGCTATGTCTAAATGAATAAACAAATAAAGACGGGAACGAAATGGATTCGAGACTAGCCTTCGCCCACATCTTGAAGTCCTCTTGACATCGGGCAGCCCGCTGATATACGTCCCCACCAAGGGCTTAGAAATTCAAATAATCATATATACCATCGCTCTCATCTTCTTCGCTATCCGCGTCCTCACTAGACCATCTTGCTCTCAGCTTCGAGGGTAATACACTCCACTTAGCGTCGCCTAGCGTACGGACTTCCAGTGGGCCCATTCCTCTCCGCCAAATCTCGAATTTCTTTTTTCCGGAGTCTTTCACGATCTGAATCAATCTCTTGAAAATCTGACAATATTGTTGGAGTGCATCGAGGTTCCTGCGTTCCCAGTCCTCCACACCAGCACGAACATCTCGTATTTCGATATCTTGGAATTGGCCAGCTTTATGATAGGCTATAACAAAGCTTGGAGTCTGGTTTAGCCAAAGACGCGGGTAGATGTCTTCCATGTCGTAGGCGGTTTTAGCCGACCGTGTTTTCAGGTCAAAAATTGCGGCTTGTGGAACGGAGCAACGAGTTGACCTTACGATTAGCTCAGAGGAGGATTCGGGGTCTTTCGGGGTGACAGATATAGAGGCTGTGGATGAGGTGAGGGATGCTACGTCGGGGTCTATGCTGGAGCTTGGGGTGGCAGACAGAGGTTTTGAGTAGATACGAGACAGGCCAGTCTTTTCTTTGATATACCCATCGGCCTCGGACCGGATGACGATTTTCAGCCCCCCAACGTCGTACTTGATCAGTCTCTGGTGAGACACTGAGCCCCTGTTCTCCGCATCCCAGGTAGTGTAAGCTTCTGGGAAGGTATGGCCATACCCATAAACGCCCTCGATGAGCTCCGTTGGTGACCTTTCGTGCCGGACAAGAAACAGTGTCTCTCCTACCAACTCTACGTTGAAACGAAAGGTTACTTCTTTGGCTCTGGCCAACCGCATGATATTCCCAAGCGTACTTCCGCAGCCGACAACGTCTATGCCGTGCGAATTGAATTCGGAGTTAAGTTTGTAAATTGCTTGAACGGCCGCCTCTGTTGGATATTTCGGCCATCGCGCGGCATTTGGATCTCGGAAGTAGTCGCCCTGGTCTTGTTGTAGCTTTGGCGGCGTTTTAGGAGGTGTCCAGGCCGGCGGCGCTCCTGAGAAACGTAGGTTTAGAACGAGGATCTTCCAGGCTAAAGTCTCGGTAAGGTAGGTATACTCACCTGGAACAAGTATCGTTGCCTTCTTCCCATCGAGCCAATTGTATGATGCAATATACTCAGAATTTGATATTTTCGGAGTGACGCTTCTCAGCTTAGCAACAGAAGGGATCGGGGTTGGTGTAATGGTACTAATCAGTATCCCTTTCGGTATCTCATCTGCTTTTGGCTTCGTTTGAGAGGTTGGATTTTTCTGGCCAGAGCCTCTCCACGACGACTGCTGCGCCCAGCCTCTACCTGTACCTCTGCCACGGTTTCCTCTGTTGTACATGGCTGGGCGTCGTTGATGAATGCTATCTATATTGAATTGATAAGCTGGAAGAGTCGAGTTGTAGCAGTGCAGCGAGCGAAAAGAAGAAAATCAAGTGCTATTGATGAGACACTTCAAGCGTGAGGTGGGTATGCATCCCTACCCCTCTCGGGTTGTTGCAGCCTTGTTTCTATGCGTTGTCTTATTCTATCGCATTCTCATCACGATGACAATCGTATGTGTGCGCAGACACCAGCGATTTTAGTAGAAGGTACTCGATTCGAAGTGTTGGACTTAAGGTTTCTCGTCGTTTCTGGATCATTTATTGCCCCTTACCTCAATCCAGCTCTTCCTCCGTCTTTTCTTCTTGTTGTGTAACAGCCAGTTCTACAGTAAGGTCCCGCTTTACCCCCGGTTGATGGTTGACACGCAACACGTAGAACTAATTTCGCAATTGGACAGAAGTTGCTTGTCTTCAGTACCTACAGTTCTAAACAACGGTTTGATGGCGTCTACAAAGTCTTTACAGGATGATCCAAGGATTGGAAAGCTGCAGAGCTTGTTTGCTAAAATCCTATCTGGAGACCGGCCCTGCGATAAGCAGCATACTAAGCTATTCCTTGAAGCGGTCTGTTCTCAAAACAACCCTGTGAGGACTGTTGAGAGATTAATCAACAGTACTAATGGACTGAGTGCTCTTCGATCGGCTCTATTTTCGGATGAGTCACCTAAGTTTCTTAATGGCCAGGCTACAGAATTTCTCTGCTACATTCAAAGTCCGGAGTTGAAGCTCGTATATGCAGGAAATTTTCTTGTCTCAGTTATCTCATGTATCATCGATCCACCAGTGTTCTGGAATGCGATAGTAAAGACCCACAAGGCAGCCCTCCTAAATGACAGGGCGACCCAGTGCTTTGCCTGGTTGCTGTTGCAACTCGTCTGTTTACCATATGACAAAGCCCTAGAGTACTATCCATGCGCTCGGGATGTCTCGATTCAAGATTCCCTGCTCAACTCCTCGCAGCTGAACATTCGGACACTCGGCCAGAAGATCACACACATCACTAATATTGTTGAAAATCGCGACTACGTAACGGAAGGCAGTGGCCCTGGAGGAAGACACGACAATGACAGCGATGACATCAAGAAGATCTCAATCCTCCCTACCCCCGATGAGTTGGCTTGTACTGAGATTCCGTTCTTACGTCGTGCTATCGAGGTCGAAAACTGCAGCCACTTCAACCGGCTAAAAGTGCATGTTGATAATCAGTTTCGGTTGCTACGCGAAGACATGGTACGTGAATTAAGGGAGGAGCTGCAGATCGCTCTTGGGTCAAAGAAGGGTCGTCGCAAAGGTCTACACGTAGACGGCTTGCATATTGTGGGGGTCAAGTGTGACGGTAAAGTACCCTGGGCACTGCAACTCCAATGCTCAAAGGACCTCCCACAAATGCCGAGCACAGATCAGCAAGCCCGCTTAAGATTTCTCAAAGACTCTCATAAGTTCCTCTCTCACCAGTCTGCGAGCCTCATCTTAACTGACAACGACGTGGCTGCTGTGGTTTCCATTGACAGAGACGAAAATATGTTAGTAAAATCTCCTCCCATCATTTGTGTTCGATTTACGGCGCATAAATCTCTACCCAATGCACTTGTGTCTCTGAAGACGGCCAAGTCTATACGACTGATTCAGCTTAACACTGCAATCTTTTCCTATGAGCCTATTCTGAAGCAGCTTCAGAGTATAAAGTGGCTGAATTTAGCGGATGAGATCATGGAGTCGACGCAAGCGACATCTTTATCCTCTACTCCAGCTTCGGTACAAGCTGTTTTGAGTGCTGTGGAGCAGCAGTCTTCGTGTGAGCTCCAAATGATTTTGAAACTTCCACAATCAACAAAGCTCGATGCTTCGCAGGCCAAGTGCTTCATAGCCGGTCTCGCCCAAAAAGTCAGCCTGGTCCAAGGGCCACCAGGTATGGGATGCAATTCCTTATCTTTATCAAGATACTTATGATTTAGGTACCGGAAAATCCTTTATAGGAGCACTTATCGCAAAGGCAATCTACCTTTGTACTGCTCAGAAAATCTTAGTCATCTGTTACACGCACCATGCTCTAGACCAATTTCTGGAAGACCTTCAAGATGTTGGAATTCCAATGGAAGACATGGTCCGCCTTGGGTCCGACAAGAAAGCAACTGACAGAACGAAACCCATGGCCCTATCTGCACAAAAGGGCACGGCAGGGTTGGGAAGAGATCACTACCAATTCATGGACAACGCACGGAATACAGCGTCGGAGGAAGCAGGCTATCTACACGATCATGTCTCAAAATATCTGAAGACTGCCCTGGCAAAAGAACTCATGGAGCATATAGAATTCGATTTTGAGAACCCGCGCTTCCACGATGCGTTTGTTCTACCAGAGAATATTGATGGCATGACTACGGTCGGTAAAAGGGGCAAGGCCGTCGACAAATACTACCTTTTGAACCGCTGGTGCCGCCTGATGGACGCTGGAGTCTATTCAGCAGCTGCGGCTGAATACCCAGAAGTTTGGCAAATGACTGCTGAGGACAGAATCAAGACACTGACACGATGGAAGACCGAAATTCTGAACGATCGCGTTAGAGTAATACATGATTCGGGAATGCGCCTAGACGAATCGCTTGCGGAATTGTCCACTTTACGAAAAGAGCGAGATAGGATGGTTATTCGTGGAAAGCGGATTATCGGTTGCACTACGGCTGCCGCTGCAAAATATGTGGATGATATCCAGTCCGCTTCACCAGGCATCCTCCTAGTCGAAGAAGCCGGCGAGATTTTGGAGAGTCATGTATTGACAGCTTTGGGTGCGGAGACCCAGCAGATGATTCTGATTGGGGACCATAAGCAGCTTCGTCCCAAGGTTCACTATGATCTCTCTGTTGCTAAGAGAGAAGAAGGGGATTTCAACCTCGATGTTTCCATGTTCGAGCGCCTTGTTATGAAGGGATATCCACATCATGTCCTATCAGAACAACATCGAATGCGGCCTGAGATATCCGTTCTGGTGAGACAACTCACTTATCCCGATCTGACAGATGCACCTGGTACCAAGAACCGTCCTAATCTACGAGGGTTCCAAGACAACCTCATATTCCTCAATCATGAGTATCTGGAAGATAGCAACAACGGTGTCACGGATCTATGGGATAGAAATGATGGCTCTTCGAAGAAGAACACCTTCGAAGCTGAGATGACTCTCAAATGTGTTCGATACTTAGGGCAGCAGGGCTACGGAACTTCTGCTATAGTGGTTCTCGTACCTTATGTTGCTCAGCTTCGCCTAATGATGGATGTACTCGGAAAGGAGAATGACCCTGTCTTGAACGACCTTGACTCGCATGACCTAGTTCGCGCCGGTTTGATGCCTGCAGCAACCGCTCAGACTCAAAAGCGCCGAATAAGAATCTCGTCTATTGGTGAGTGCTCTCGTCTTCTGTTCTGTGTTTTAGCTCAACTGTATCGTACGGTTCCGATAAAAATTCGTGTCAGACACAATTGACCTTCAGCTGCGAAATTAATGACCAGATCTATGTGCACGTATGTTTGTGTCCTGGTGAAACTAAGAGCTAACT
>JAABUO010005105.1_pt1 | contig 15384 bp, 8 predicted proteins | sample 5559291 | NCBI WGS metagenome assembly JAABUO01 (sample SAMN10711878, study PRJNA513372) | rock metagenome | isolation source: Antarctica rocks | place: Antarctica: Victoria Land, Finger Mt sud
CTTGTAAAGACTTTATCACAATGTTAATATGAATTAAGAGTCTCTGTTAAAAATAATAAAACTGAGTAAATTATAAAGTCGATAAACGTTTCATAATAAAATTTAAATCGTTTCTTCAGCGAAGATTTCATCGTCTTCTTAATGACAGAAAACATAATGTCGTTTCTTAATAAGACGATAAATTATAATGCAGATCGCGTTAAAGCTTTCGAATAAGATTAATTCTGTAATAAAGTTCATGATTATATTCTTTCAGCGTTTTTATAAAATTAAAAGAGATTAATGAAGTTCATTAATATTATCGCGAGACGTTTTACTTCGTTAACAGACATGACAGTTTTAAATGTATTATTTAATCGTAGCTTAATGATCTGATTAATAATAAAATCGTTAAATTAAATTTATAATTCTTTAATTATTAAAATAAGAAGTTAACGACTAATCGTGAATTTTCTGTAACAATTTCGTATGCATATTTTCGAAGACTCACAGTAAACTCTTTTTAAATAAAGCTTCGTTAACGATCTGACAGTTCTTTAATTTAAAGTTATATAATTTAAGCTCATTATCGCTTATTGCTTGTTAATATTTAATATATAGCTTATTAATTTTGTTAACGTTTAATCTTATTAATAAAGATTAGCTTTTAATTTAATTATTAAAATATTTATTCTATTTAAGATTAGAATAATCTGATAGCGATTCTCGATACGTTTAACGATTTCGAAAGAATCGATTATAAGCATACGTGTTAACGCATTAACTTTAATATTGTTCTTATTTAATTAAAAGATGATTTAATAGTTAAACTTCGATAAAATATTTAAATAATTAATTTAACGTTAAGTTAACTGTTTATTTTTCATAAAGATTTTTAAAGTCTGATAATTAGTGAACATTTGAATTAATAATTTAATATCTTTCAGCTCGAGCCTTTAATGCTTAAAGCATTAAATAATGACTAGCAATTTCTTATTATAAATATAATAATTGCATTTAACAGAAATTATACTTTTGCTATAAAAAGTTATCGAATGAAGAATATTTTCGTTATTATACTGAGATAAAATATCGTCTTTAACGTAATTAAACGCATCGATTTTTAAAATAATTTAACGTTTAAGATTAAAATATCGTAATATAAAAGTTAAGCTGATCTGTTTCTTTAAATCTTTAAAAGCTTAAACACAGATCTGATTTTATACAAAGAATATATCTTTACGAGTAAGCTAAGTAAAGAGTTTAATCAGCTTTAAGAAATTCTTAATGAATCGTTAATAAAAGTTAACAAATCTTACGAAGCTCTGAACCTCTTTTAAATTAATTAAAATAACTTAATTAATTATAACTTTTATCTTAACGAAGTTCATTTAAAGACTCTGTTCTAACATGATAACTTCTAAAAAGACTGTTTCTTTAACGTTAAATTTACATTTTCGAATATTTATTTATAAATTAACTTCTCGTAAGCGGCTTAATATTATCTTAACATGTTATTTATGTTTTCGTTAAGTTTTACTGTAAATTAAAATGTCATTTAAATAAATTTAATAGAATTCGTTTAGAAAGTCTTATAAAACATTATTCATATATTACTAAAAAAAGACAGAGTCGTTAATAAGTTCGAAAAAAAGAATTCGTAATTTATATGACTTTAAAGCGATAATAAAAATGATATAATCTTCGCTATCGAAATGTATGCGAAGTTTATTAAACGTTAATATAATATTTAAGCGAGTTAAATGTTTACATCTCATAATTTTATTAATAATCTTCTTAATTAGAAATAGCGAGTAACGATTTCTTTTAATGATAACGTTAAGCTTTTAATAATTTACGCAAAATCGTAAATCTTCATTTACTTTTAAAGCGAACAGAATTAATAAGAAATAAAAAGCTTTACTGAAAATAATAAAACTTTTAAAAACATTAACAATTTAACGAAGGGCTTAAATAGCTTGTAAGCTAGTGAGCAAAGTTACTTAACGTATAATACGCTACGAGCGCAGCAGCTAGCTACTAAAAGAAACATTTACTACATTCTAGCTGCTAGCTGATTTAATAACGTAAATCAGCTACAAGCTAACTGCAAGCTAATTTAGCAACATAAACTAGCTACAAGCTGGCTGCAAGCTAGTTTAGCAATATATAACTGTTTTATGTTAGCTTTAATAACACGCTTCATATCACGCTTTATTATACGCTAACAAGCTCAGTAAATCACGTCGCATTAGCTTTTCATTAAGCTTCATAACACGTTTCATATTAAGCTTCATATTAAGCATTTATTAAACTACTTATTAAACTACCTTACAAAACACTTATTAAACTACCTTTTAAATTATTTATTAAATTACTTATTAAATTATTTTATAAATTATTTTACAAATCATCTTTTAATCTATCTCACAAACCACCTCACAAACCACCTTTTAAATTTTTTTTAAATTTTTTTTATTCATTCATTAAGCGCATGCAATTTAAGATTATGACGACTATGTAAACTAATATTTTATGTACAATGTTTAAGTAACGTTAGAATTATCTTTTAAACTATTTATTAAATTATTTTACAAATCATCTTTTAAACCATTTACATACTCATTTACATACTCATTTACATACTCATTTACATACGCGTTTTAAACTCATTTACATACTTACTTACACGTGTTAAAGTCAGCTTTTACTAATAATACACGTACTGCAGAATTAAATCGCTAACAAGCTTAGTAAATTACGTCGCATTAGCTTTTAAACATTTTAATTTTACAAGATTAAGAATTAAGAAATAAGATTATATATATAGTCGACTTTATTCTTCTAGATACTTTTCTTTCTTAGCATTTATATACTAGTTAAATGACATTCATATAACTCGCTTTATACTGATTTCTAACATTAAATCGTGCGTAAAATACATATTATTAAGATTGTAACACGAATTACGCATTATATCTTTCGAGCGTATAATGCTATTTAAGTAAAAGATGCTATTTAAGCAAAAGATGCTATTTAAGCAAAAGATGCTATTTAAGCAAAAGATACTATTTAAGCAAAAGATGTTATTTAAGTAAATGATCGTCATTAACAGCTAAAAGCGCTTGTAGCTAGCTATGAGCCGTTAATGAGTGACTACAAGAGCTTACAAGCTAGAAGCTCGACTAAACAGATAATTTTAACTTGTGCTAGCTTAATAAGCTTGTAACCGATTTTAGCTGAGTTCGCACTTTTGTTAATAAAGGTTCTCGTTTAAATATTTCTTTATCTTTTAAAGTTTGTAAAAAAACATTTAATATGCTTAACATTAAAGTGAAACGGCGTCATTAATAAGCTTTATTTTATGATTATAAAAACGATGCGAAGATAGCTTATTAACCTGAGCTCGATTAGAGACGTTCAGAAAATTCTAATATTTCGCGAATAGCTTAACTTTAATATCTTTTAGATTTTAAGTTGTCTCGTTAATTAAGAATAAACTAACTAAATTTAAATTACACTGAGTGTTATAAGCTAGCTCTTTATTAATGTCTTTAACTGACATAGTAAAAAGCTTAATGAGATTCTTCTTTAAACGATTAACTAAAGTTTGAAAAGTCGCGACGTTTATGCTATAAATTAAATCAGCTTTTTTCTTTAAAGTCGAAATTAATCGTTAAAGCACTTTAAGAGCGTTTATAAAGAACGACGTTTTAATTCTAAACTCAGAATAATCGCGATTAACTTAAAAGCCTGTTAAAATCAAAAGAATTAATATAAGCGAGTTAAGTTAACTAGAAAAAACGATAATATCTCGACTCATGTTTAGTAATATCTCGTTTTTATTTATTTATTATTTTTTTAATATTATCTCGTAAAGTTTAATGTTTACAATCAGCATTAATATTAAAGATTTCTTGTGATTGTTAACGATTAGAATAAATTTTTTTTTATAAATAATTGTTTTCTTAGCTAGCCTTTTATCGTAATCGCGTATGAGCTTTTCTTTTAATAGCGAAATAGATTGTAAATGAAGCTTCTTATAAACTTTCGTGATCAGGTTCGTATGTATTAAAATGTAAGTAATTAATTCGCTATTTATTAAAAATTAAATATTAAAAGACTAATCTTGCGAGGTAAGAAACGCGTTAATCAGAAAGAACTTTTTAAAATATTCATCTTTCTGAAAAGTTTCGTTATGATTACATAAAGATATTATTTTAATTCTCTTAATGACTTTTAAAGAGATAATAAATTTTTTATAACGAAGTTCAAATTAAAATCGAAACGATTAAACTCGTTCGCATTAATATTATTTATAGCATTAATCTTTGTAACTCGATAAGAGCATTCTTTAAACATATGATCGAGTTTGTAACAAACGAAGCAGTTTTCATCTAGTATGTTAATTTCTTTTGCGCTAGTTAAAACCGCGTCGCGCTGTTTTAACTAATTTATGAATATATCAGGTTTTTTTTAATAATAAAGTTTAAGAACGTCTTCAGTAAAGATAACTTGTTTAGTCGACTTTAATTTAATGAATTTTTTTTTCTCGCATAGCTCGATGATCATTATTTAAACGTATTATTTAATTTCAAATTTCGCTTAAAAAGCTGAGTTAATTTAAATTAATTACTTAAGACTGCTCGAAGGCGAAAGATTATCTTGTTTTTCAGATCGATTATTAGTTACTTTTCTTAATATTTTAAGTAAAAAGACAGACGCTGAAATATGAAATAAAACTCGCTAAACTTCTTAACTTCTTAAGTAAGATTATTATATTTTCTTCGAAAGTTAGTCTCTTTGTTTAAATTATTATACAGCTGAGCGAGCTCTTTAAAAAGTTTATTAATTATTACATAAAGATTCATTAAATCTCGTTATCTTCGAGTTAGAATTATTTTTAATGTCTCTTTAATAATTTTAAAGTAAATATAAGCTAGTTAAGCACGATCATTCTTATAGTAATTCGCGTTTACTTTCAGCTTATTCTGAATCTTTTCATATCAGTTATCTTAAAAAGATTTAACGTTATTTATTAATTAAGATGAATTCGAAAGCTTTTTAAAGCGATTAATTAAATCGTAAAAAGCGAAAATTAAAGATATAACTTTTTTAAATTAATGTAATTATTGTTTTAACTGAGTCTTTTTTTTATTCAATTACTTTGTAACTTTATTAAATTAATAAGAAAGAGCGTTAAAACGATCGTAAGTCTTAATATGTAAATCGCGTTAAACTCGTAATTCGTTAAAAACTTTTAAAAACTTGTTTAAGTTTTCATCGATTCATTTTTAAAGTTATTAAATATTTTTAATGTTTTAAAATAAATTAGCGTTATCGAGTTCATTAAAAGCTGTAGAAACAGACACGAATGTACGTCATTCTCGAACTGTATTAAATTATAAATATTTAAAAACTCGAGTAAAAAGTTTAAAATAAATAACAGAGTTCGTCGTTAATGAGTTTTAAAAGAAGTTCTTAATGATATTAAGATTTTTAAATTAATTAAACTCGTTAAATTAAATCATATTAATAAAAACGATCGAAGAACGATAATTGTTTAAAATTTAAAGTGAATAAATTTCTAAAAATAAATAAATTTACTGAGCGAAGAGCGATGCTCAGTAATATTATTAAAATAGAAACGATTTCAAAATAATTTTAATTTTGTTAAAAAAGATTTTTGTGATTCTTTAATAATTTAACGAAGATTCTTTATTATTAATTTTATTAATTAAATAAACGATGCGTATTAAATGAGCGTTAAGTTTTCTAGTAATTTAACAGCAATTTAAGCTTTTTAAGCTTAATTTTATTAATTTTATTAACTTTCGAGTAGCATTTTATCTTTTAATTTCGTTAATTATTAAATAAATAAATTTCTTTAAACTCGTTTCGTGTTAAACGAGTATCTTAAATGAGTATAGAAATTAATATCGTATAATTAATAAATTCTTAAACTAATGTTAAAATCGTGTCTAGAATTTAATTATTAATAAATGAGCTAAGTAAAATGTTTAATTTATAAAGATAGCTATGACTAAAAGTTTAAGAATATAAAAGAAAGTAAGTTTCTGAAGCGATATTTATGCTTAAAAACTCAGAGTTCGTGCTAAACTTAAAAAGAAAATGTTATGATACAGAAAAGATATAATACTTAAAAGTGTTAATTAGTTCGTGTTAAAGCTGTGTTAAAGAATGTTAAAATAGTTTAAGACTTTTACTCGTAATGAGCTCGATTTAGCTTTAGTTAATTTTAATATACTCGTAACACTTTTATTATTATGATTATCGTTAGCGAAATTAGTAATATTAAGATAAGAAGAATGTTAATTAACTTAATATTTAAGCTGAATACTTTCGAGAACTGAGACGAGTAATTTCGCTTTATATAAAATTAGTTAATATTTAATAATCTGAATGAAGCTTTAAACGAATCTTTTATTAAAGCTTTATTTTCGTATTAGCGAGCACTTATGCGCAAAGCATTTACAGCCTTTAAACACATTTGTAATAACTTTACTTATTAAGTAATTCAGTACTTAATTAATGTTATAAAAATTTTAATTACTCTGATTATTAACTTCGAATCGAAGAACGAAAGTTTACTACAAGATTTAAGTCGAAGGTTTTTAACTCTTTAACTCAAAGACTTTAAAAACGTAAACGATTACGTTAACGAGTATCGTTAATGCGTACGCGATTTCGTCGCTTAAAGCATCATTTTATTAAAAATCTTTCTCATTTTAAAGTTTAAAATTAAGCTGAGTCTCGTCTTCGACGTTTTCCGTATGATTTAAAAACAAACTCATAAAATAATTCTTAAGATAAAGATTAAAGTGATTACTTTAAATTATTACGAGTGTGTTAAAATTAACTAAAGCTAGATTAAGCTCATCACGAGCAAAAGCTTTAACATATTTTAATATCTTTTAACAACTTTTAACACAGCTTTAACACGAACTAACTAATATTTCTGAGTATCACATCTTTTTTATGTCATAACATCTTTTTTTCGAGTTTAGCACGAACTTTGAGTTTCTAAACATAAATATCGCTTCAGAAACTTAGTTTCTTCTATATTCTTAAACTTCTAGTCATAATTATCTCTATAGATTAAACATTTTACTTAGCTTATTTATTAGTAATTAAATTTTAAGCACGATTTTAAAATTAATTTAAGAATTCGTTAATTATACGATATTAATTTTTATACTCATTTAAGATACTCGTTTAACACGAAACGAGTTTAAAGAAATTTATTTATCTGATGATTAACGAAATCGAAAAATAAAATAATACTTAAAAGTTAATAAAATTAACAGAATTAAGCTTAAAGAGCTTAAATTACTGTTAAATTACTAGAAAACTTAACGCTTATTCAGTACGCATCGTTTATTCGATTAATAAAATTAACGATAAAGAATCTTCGTTAAATTACTAAAGAATCACAAAAATTTCTTTTAATAAAATTAAAATTATTTCGAAATCGTTTCTATTTTAATAATATTACTAAGCATCGCTCTTCGCTCAGTAAATTTATTTATCTTCAGAAATTTTAAACAATCGTCGTTCTTTAATCGTCTTTATAAATATGACTTAATTTAACGAGTTCGATTAATTTAAAAACTTCGAAATCATTAATAACTTCTTTTAAAACTCATTTATAACGAACTTTATTATTTATTTTAAACTTTTTACTTAAGTTTTAAAATATCTGCGATTCGACGTAGTTCGAAAACGACGTACATTCGTGTTTACTTTTATAACTTTTAATGAACTTAACGACGCTAATTCATTTTAAAACATTAAAAACATTTAACAGCTTCAGAAATAAATTAATGAAGACTTAAACAAGTTTTTAAAAGTTTTTAACAAATTACGAGTTTAACGCGATTTAAATATTAAGATCTGCGATCGTTTCGACGCTCTTTCTCGTTAATTTAATAAAGTTATAAAGTAATTAAATGAAAAGAAAACTTAATTAAAATAATAATTACATTAATTTAAAGAAGTTACATCTTTAATTTTCGCTTTCTTCGATTTAATTAATCGCTTCGAAAAGCTTTCGAATTTATTTTAATTAACAGATAATGTTAAATCTTTCTGAAACGATTAATATGAAAAGATTCAGAATAAGCTGAAAGTAAACGCGAATTATTATAAAAATGATTATGCTTGACTAGCTTATATTTATTTTAAAATTATTAAAGAGACATTAAAGATAATTTTAACTCGAAGATAATAAGATTTAATGAATCTTTATGTAATAATTAATAAACTTTTTAAAGAGCTCGCTCAGCTGTATAATAATTTAAACAAAGAGACTAACTTTCGAAGAAACTATAATAATCTTACTTAAGAATTTAAGAAGTTTAGCGAGTTTTATTTCATATTTCAGCGTCTGTCTTTTTACTTAAAATATTAAGAAAAGTAACTAATAATTAATCTGAAGAATAAGATAATCTTTGCCTTCGAGCAGTTCTAAGTAGTTAAGTAATTTAATGAAGTTTTCTTGTCGAAATTTAAAATTATCTAGTACGTTTAAATAACGAGTATCGAGCTATGTAAGAAATTAAGAAAAAAGAATTCATTAAGTTAAAGTCGACTAAACAAGTCACTTTTGTTAAAGATCTTCATAAATCTTTTTGTTTAAAGAAATCAGACTTATTAACGAATCTGTTAAAACCGCGCGGCGCGAATATGACTAGTACGAAGAAGACGAACATGCAGAATGAAAACTGTTTCATTTATTATGAACTCGATCATATCTTTAAAGAATGTTCTCAGAGAGTTTTAAAGATTAATGCTTTAAATAACGAGAATGAGTTTAATCGTTTAAATTCTGATTCGAATTTCGACTTAAAAAACTAATGATTTCTTTAAAAGTTACAGAAAGAATAAAGATAATATCTTTGTACAATAAAAGCGAAAGCTTTCAGAAAGATGATTACTTTAAAAAGTTCTTTCTGATTAACGCGTTTTTTATCTCGCAAGATTAGTTCTTTAATATTTAATTTCTAGTAAACAGCGAATTAACTGTTTACACTTTAATACATACGAGCCTGATTACGAAAGTTTATAAGAAGCTCGATTTACAACCTATTTCGCTATTAAAAGAAAAGCTCGTACGCGACTACGATAAAAAGCTAGCTAAAAAGATAATTACTTATAAAATTCTTTTTATTCTAATCGTTAACAATTATAAGAAACCTTTAATATTAATGTTAATTATAGACATTAAACATCACGAAGTAATATTAAAGAAATCTTAAATGAACAAAAATGAAATATTATTAAACATGAGTCGCGATATCATCGTTTTTTTAATTAACTGAAAACGCTAATATCAGTGCTATTAGTTTCGTACGAATTAAAAACGACAGATTTAACGAACATTTTTAAAGCACTTAAAGTACTTTAACGTTCAGTTTTAACCTCAGAAAAAGAAGTCTGTTTAATTTATAGTGTAAACGCTGCTGCTTTTTAAATTTTAATCAGTCGCTTAAAGAAGAATCACGTTAAGGTTTTTACTATGTCAGTCGAAGACATTAATAAAGAGCTAATTTATAACACTTAGTGCAATTTAAATTTAGTCAGTTTATTCTTAATTAACGAGACGACTTAAAATCTAGAAGACATTAAAGTTAAGCTACTCGCGGAATATTAAAATTTTCTAAACGTTTTTAATTAAGTTTAAATTAATAAGCTATCTTCGTATCGTTTCTATGATTACAAGATAAAGCTTATTAAAGACGTCGTTTCATCTCGATGTTAAGCATATTAAATGTCTTTCTACAAGTTTTAAAAGATAAAGAAATATTTAAACAAGAATCTTTTTAAGAGTTTTATTATTCTCAGTAAAGCTTTTTATTTCTCATCGATTCTGTTCGTTTTAAAAGTAAATGAAGATTTACGATTTTACGTAAATTATTAAAAGCTTAACGTCATCATTAAAAGAAATCGTTACTCGCTATCTGTAATCGAGAAGATTATTAATAAAATTATGAAATGTAAACATATAACTCGCTTAAGTATTATATTAACGTTTAATAAACTTCGCATGCATCTCGATAACAAAGATTATAAGATCTTTATTATCGCTTTAAAATCATATAAATCACGAGTTCTTTCTTTCGAATTTATTAACGATTCTGTCTTTTTTTAGCAATATATGAACGATGTTTTATAAAACTTCTTAAACGAATTCTATCAGATTTATCTAAATAACATTTTAATTTACAGTAAAACTTAACGAAAACATAAATAACATGTTAAAATGATATTAAGCCGTTTACGAGAAGCTAATTTATAAATAAATATTTGAAAATGTAAATTCGACGTTAAAGAAATAATCTTTTTAAAAGTCATCGTGTCAGAACAAAATCTTCGAATGAATCTCGTTCAGATAAAATTTATAATTAATTAAATTATCTTAATTAATTTAAAAGAGATTTAAAGCTTCGTAAGGTTTATTAACTTTTATTACTGATTCATTAAGAATTTCTTAAAGCTAATTAAATTCTTTACTTAGCTTACTCGTAAAGACATTCTTCGTATGAAATCAGATCTGTGTTTAAGCTTTTAAAGATTTAAAGAAACAGATTAGTTTAACTCTTATATTACGACATTTCGATCTTAAACGTTAAATTATTTTAAAAATCGATGCGTTTAATTACGTTAAAGACGATATTCTATTTTAGTATAATAACGAGGATATTCTTTATTCGATAATCTTTTATAGCAAAAATATAATTTTTATCGAATGTAATTATCATATTTATAATAAGAAATTATTAGTCATTATTTAATGCTTCGAGCACTGAAGACTCAAGCTGAAAGACATTAAACTGTTAATTCAGATATTTACTGATCAGTAAATTTTAAAGATTTTTATAAAAAATAAATAATTAACTCGACGTTAAGTTAATTATTTAAATATTTTATCGAAGTTTAACTTTTAAATCATCTTTCGATTAGACTGACCGCGACGAATTAATACATTAAGCTCGAATTAAAGTATTAATTCGTTAAGATTTAATTCAAATTACGATTTTAAAACCGAGTATTTAAACTGAGTCATGATGTTAATATTAAGTATTTAAGCTGAATTTTAATGTTAATATCGAGTATTCGAGTCGAGTTATGATGTTAATATCGAGTATTAACTCGAATTTTTAATTCGGCTCGTTAAAACATGAAACGATATAATATTTAACTTGTTACATGATAATGTAAGAGAATAATGTAAGAGAATAATGTAATTAATTAAAGTTATTACTAGTTTAAGATCTTAATGATCTCATGATTCTCTTCGTCTTTCTTCTTTTTCTTCTTTTTCTTCTTCTTTTCTTTCTTCTCTTCTTTCTTCTCTTTCTTCTTCTTCTTTTTCTTTTTCTTTTTTTTCTTCTCATACTCATTCTTAATCATCTTTGCATTATTTCTTATCTTGTTATATCTCATTTTAATTTCATCATCATTAACTTTAATTAAATTCTTCGATTCGTTCTTAATCGAAGTTAATGAATTAAGTATCTTACGATTCGTCGCATTTTTCTCGCTAGAAAATGCATTCATGAACTTATTAAATTCATTAACTGCATCTGAATTATTTATTGCTTTTAAGTCTTCGAGTTCTTTATGATATAAGATACGCTGCTGAATGATTTCGATTATTAATATCATGTATTTAAATATAATATTATTAAATTTATCTTAATTCGTAATAATTTAACACACACATTAATTACGTTTATTATATTAAACACAGTAAGTACATATTTCGATAATAAAAGTAAACTCAGATACTGTTTTCATAATTATGACTTTAGTATCTGTTTACTTCGCAGCCTTTTTCTTTCTTATCTTCTTCATTAGTTCGATCTTAAAGCATTAAGCTATTATACTATTAGCTTTTAAAACACATATGCATTACTTAAATGCATTATCATGTAAACTCTTCTTCACTCGATCATTCGTGATCATATCTCGTGTGTTATTCTTTATATTTTCTCGCTTCGCTTCTGATTTATTTTAATAAACGTTAATGTTTCTTAGCTTAATGAGTTACTTATGAAGAATTACTCGATCGACGTTTTATTTAATATAAAGAGTTTTTTAATCTTTGTCTTATTTCACAGCACGATTTTTACTAACAATTAACTGCGACTTAATTAATAGATTAAACGTTCTGCGATTTTAATTAGTCTTAATGATAATGTATATAAATAATGCATAATAATCTTCTTACATGATAATGATGTTAAAATGCTTTTTCTTTCTTTATAATGTACTTAGTTACAATGAATGAATGTAATGAGTAAATATGAAACGTAAATATCGTTAAAGTTAAAATAAATGTAAAATGCAAATAAAATTAAAGTTAAAGCTGAATGTTAAAATTTATTTACAATTTTAAAGCTGCAAACATTACATTCATAATCTTAGTACTGTAATTTATATAATCATTATCTCAGTGTATATCGCATTAATTATTTCAGTCGTCTCATTTTACATTGCATTAATTATCTTAGTCGTCTTATTATACATCGTAATAATTACTTCAGTTTACATTATATTAATTATCTCAGTTTACATCGTACTTAAGTTTTTAACTCGTATTCAGTTAAGAAATTACTTTAATTTACATCACGACTCGTATTAAGTAAACAGATAATGCATTTAAATAATGCATTTCTTGTTACGCATTATTAACAGACTTAATGTAATGCGAAAGTTAAACGAAAACGCATCACGTAATGATTTAAGAAAATTAACTCGTAATGATAAACTTTCATTAAATCGAGTTAAGAAAGAATTAAAGAAAGATAATAAAATCGTGTCGAAAAGTAAGATAAATAAAAATAAAAAGATAATGTAAACAGACAATGCATTAAGTAATTAACAGCTAATCTATTACGACAGATAAAGATAAAGAGAAAATAAAAGCAAGAAATCGTCGCTCTTCGAAAGATTCGTCGCTATTAAAAAGATACGAATTTATTAATATTTAAGCTCTGTTTCGAAAGAATAATACGCGAAATTTTACGAAATAAGATTATTACGAATTAATTTAATTCGAAAATGAGTAATAAGAATTATAAAATTCAGACTTCGATTTTACTTACTCTTTAAAAGATTATAAAAGCGTTTTTATATAAATTTCTTATTAATAAGTGTATTACTTATTTACATTATTTTTAATATTATATAACACTTATTAATATAATGCTTTACGCATGTAAATAATAATCTTCTTATAATATACGCAAAGCGTGTTATAATTCAGCAGAAAGATATGACATTAATGAAATAATTAATGAATAATCTTAAAATTTAGTAAAATAATGTATTAATTAAATCGAAATAATCGATAATGAGAATATTTAATAAGTAATTAAGTTATTTAACATCGTAATACATTTAATCATCTGTATTATCTTGTTACATTATCTCGTAAGTGTGTTATTTTATTATATACATTAATAACGTAAAAGTAACTTTAAATATAATAATATTAAACATTTAAACTGTAATAAAACGTAAAACATTCTGTAAATCTGCTTTAAAAAAATCATTAAATTTATTAATCGCATCTTCATCTTCTTCTTTACGATAAATATCTTACGCTTCGATAATAATCTTTTCAAAATTTAAGTTAATACGATTATAATACTTAAGAAGCATTATTTATTTAATTAATTGTAAAGTCATTTATAATTAATCTTAACGATAAACTTTTCTCGCAAGACTGAATGTTCGTTTAATATTTATAAAGAATATTAAACATGAAAGAACATCTTTAATTATTTAAATTAATCTTAAAAAGTTTAAGACGTTGTCTTTTTAATACTCTCTTAATAATAGCGTTAATGCGAAGATATTAATTATTTTCATTAACAGATAAAGAACGACGTTAACTTCTTTAAAGAAAAGTTCGTGTAATTATTACAACAGGCTATAATAATATTAATAAATGATTAATTACATTATTATATTATATTATTTAATTAATATCATTAGTCACTTACGTTTCGAGTTTTAAAATTGTAATTTTCTTTTTATAATGACGAAAATAGTTCTTAAACTTCTTTTTATACTTGTCGTAATAAGAATAAGCATTCTTATTAAAATCATGTTCATCGTTCTCGTTTGCATCTTAATCTTTATATAATTTTAACTTTTAAGTAAAATTTAAAATCATAGCGAGATTATATATTAATTCATCTTTGCTTTTCGTCTTAAAATAATATTTTACGAGCTTTATAAAAGCTAGTTCGCAAGCTCGAAGAACAAGTGCTTGCGAAGTACATGCATTGTTACGTATAATTATTTTAATAACATTAAGATGATTAAAAAGAGTATTAAACATTTAAAATTCTAAATGTATGTTAACATTAATGATTTTAAACATAATTAAAGTTAACTCGTAAAAAGAATTTAACATATTATTAATAAGTAATATTAATGATCATTCGTTCTTCTTTAATTAAATAGCTTAAATCTTTATATTTATTAAGAATTTCTTAATTCATATATCGATCGTGTCGCGCAGTTAATATACACGTTAAAGCATTAAATAAATAAAGTTTTAACGAATACGAATGTCTTATATTAATTTTTAAAATCTTATTATAAATTCGGCTTAAAGCTTTAAAAAGCGAAGCTTTCGTTAAGAAGAATTATTATTAATAATAATAAGAGCGCGAATCTATTTCATTATTTAATAAATGCATTATCTTTTTGCATTATTAATTCGATAAATATTTTCTTAATAATAATGCAAAGATCATGACTTTTAATTATATTCTCGACTTAATTCATTTTTAATGATATAATAAAATTATCGTTTAAAGCCTTTAATTTAATAACTTTAATAAACTCTTAAGTTACTAAATTAATGATATGAGTCAGATAAGAAATCGAGTTTTATACTTTATTTCATAAAATGTCGCGTCGATTAAGCGCTCTTTTAAGTTTCTTTTTTAAAGTGTTATTATTGCTTACGTTATCGATAACAACACTAAAAAGCTTATTCTTAATGTCGTATGTATTTAAAATCTTAAATAATTCTTGCATTAAATGACGATCAGTATGCTTAACTTAAAAAAACGTAAATTTAATAAAATGTTCACGAAATTAAAATGCAGCATTCATTTAATATATTAATATCTTTAAATAAGCGATTTTTTAAGAACTAAATCATGCATTTAACGCAATAAAAACACGTTATAATTCTTTTAAATCTTGTTTTATCTTTTCACGAATCTCATCGTAATTCGAGAAAATTATACTTAATAATTTAATACGATGCACGAGAGTAATCTCTGAACGAAGCATTTATAATAACTGTTAAAAATGCTCGTTTTTAATGATTTAAAAAGATTAATTCAGTGTAACGAA
>JAABUO010005106.1_pt1 | contig 15382 bp, 18 predicted proteins | sample 5559291 | NCBI WGS metagenome assembly JAABUO01 (sample SAMN10711878, study PRJNA513372) | rock metagenome | isolation source: Antarctica rocks | place: Antarctica: Victoria Land, Finger Mt sud
CGATGGCGCGCGCGGCGGCGCCGAGCCCGTCGACGGGCTTGCCGTCCAGGTCGAACCCGTCGCGGAACGGGTAGGACACCGGCGCCCGGTAGACCTCGGGCGCGAACGGGCCGAAGCCGTTCTTGTAGGGCATGTTCTTCGCGGTCAGCGCCATCGTGAGGTTGGTGCGGCCGTGGTAGGCGTGGTCGAAGACGACGACCGCCGACCGGCCGGTGTACTGCCGGGCGATCTTGACCGCGTTCTCGACGGCCTCGGCGCCGGAGTTGAACAGCGCGGACCGCTTCTCGTGGTCGCCGGGGGTGATGTCGTTCAGCGCCTCGGCGACCGCGACGTAGGACTCATACGGCGTGACCATGAAGCAGGTGTGGGTGAAGTGGGCGACCTGCTCGGTGACGGCCTCGACGACGCGCGGGGCGCTGTTGCCGACCGTGGTGACCGCGATGCCGGAGCCGAGGTCGATGAACGAGTTGCCGTCGACGTCGACCACCACCCCGCCGCCCGCGGCCGCGGCGTAGACCGGCATCGTGCTGCCGACCGAGGCGGACACCGCTGTTGAGCGGCGACGGGCCAGCTCCCGGGATCGCGGGCCCGGAACCTCGGTGACCAGCCGGCGGACCTGCGGCAGCGTCTCGCCGCCGGTCGTCTGCGCGGTGGACGTGCTCGTCATCTCCCGACCTCCTGCTGCGGCTGGCCCGTCCGCTCGCGCGCGGCCTTCGCGGAACGATAGAGCGGCAGCCGGGGCCAGCACTCGTCCCCGCCCGGGAGTGCTGGAAGGATGCGACCCGTCGTCGGGCCGGATCGTGGCTGGGTCGGGTGACGACGCCGGGGCGGTAGCTCAGCTGGTCAGAGCATGGGACTCATAATCCCTGGGTCGTGGGTTCGAGCCCCACCCGCCCCACGACCTGCGAAAACCGTACAGCGGTGTCCTGCACAGCGCAAGGACAGCGGAGGACTCGTCTAGGCTTGGGGCATGGCCACCCGGCTCTCGGCACCCGTTGACGAGCTGGCGACGCTGCTGCCTGACTGGCGACGGCACCTGCGCGCGGTCAACCGTGCGCCGGCGACCATCGCCAGCTACCTCACTGTCGGGGCGGCGTTCTCCGACTACCTCCTCGCCCGGGGCATGCCGACCGCGGTCGGTTCGCTGACGCGGGAGCACGTCGAGCACTACATCGCCGACCTGGCCGACCGTGTATCCGCGCCGACCGTGGCCAAGCACTACCGGTCGCTGCAGCAGCTGTTCCGGTGGCTGGAGTCCGAAGGCGAGATCACCCGGTCGCCGTTCGAGCGAATGCGACCACCCGCGGTCCCCGAACAACCGGTCGCCGTGCTGACCGACGACGAACTGCGCCGGCTGATCGCTGCAGCGGTCGGTCCGACGTTCGAGCAACGCCGCGACACGGCACTGCTCCGCTTCCTCGTGGACACGGGAAGTCGGGCCGCTGAGGTCGTCGGCTTGAAGGTCGACGACCTCGACTTCGAGGCAGACGTCGCCTACGTCCTGGGCAAGGGTCGCCGCGGGCGGGCGGTGCCCTTCGGAAACCGCACCGGTGACGCCCTGCGTCGGTACCTGCGCATCCGTGCTCGGCACCCGCTCGCCGACCGGGCAGAGCTGTGGATCGGCCGCAAAGGTCCGCTCACCGACTCAGGGTTGCGGCAGCTGCTCGAACGCCGAGCCGCTGACGCCGGTGTCGAGAACGTCCACCCGCACCGGTTCCGGCACACCTTCGCCCATGCCTGGCTCGCCAGCGGCGGCCAGGAGAACGACCTCATGCGGTTGGCCGGCTGGCGCTCGCGAGAGATGGTCGGCCGGTACGCCGCCTCGGCGGCTGACGAGAGAGCACGGGACGCGCACCGTCGAGCAGCACTGGGGGACCGGCTGTGACCGACGACAGCAGTACCTACGTGGACAGCAACGGGACCACCTGGGCACCGGGACCGGTTCGCCCGCCCACGCCTACCGGGGATCCGGTCACCATGTGGCCGGACTCGCCACTCCTACCGCTTTGGCGATCAATCAGAGACACGCCTAAGCAAGTTGGGGTCCGATGTGCTGCGGATGGCAAGAAGTGCGGTCGCCTACTCGCCGCCGCCTGGATGACGGGCGAAGGAAGCATCTTGCACGCTTTTGTACAGGTCGCACCCCGGAAGATGACGCTTAACCTCGGCGGACTCGATACGGAAGACCTGGAGAATCTTGAGCTGCGGGCCGCTCGGGGAAACTTGGCCGTCAAACCCTGGAACCCAGGTGCTGAAACCGCGATGAGCCAGGGCCTGCCCGACAAGCGGGGCACGCTGACCTTCCTGGACCGCGACGACCACGGGACCGCTGCCACGGTCGCGTGCGAGCGACACGAAGGGCTCATCGAGCTCGATCGAGGCGCACTCATCGCGGAGGTCGAACGTGCCCTCGCCGACGGAACGACGCGCACCTACTGGGCATGAGCTGAGCTCTCTGCGGCGGCCGACCGCATGAGGTACCGTTCTGATGTCCCAGGTGGACCGCCAAAGGGTGCTCAGGCACCGACCGTGATGGGGCAGCGGCAGACGAAAGGTCTGTCCTGTCATGCCTGGAAGCACCCCCTCAGAGCGCTCGCTCGCTGCTCGCGTAGCCGCTCACACGCGCTGGTCACGTACAGACGATCCCTCCGCCGCAACCGCGCCAGCACGTGCGGGCCTGCTCGCGCGCTTCGACCGAGAGGTCGACCCCGACGGGGTGCTGACACCCGCCGAACGCAGCAGGCGTGCTGAGCAGGCACGCAGGGCCTACTACACAGGCCTGGCGCTCAAGTCCGCCCGTTCCCGCCGCACGGGCAGGGCACTGCTCGCCCAGGCTGAGGCCGCGGAAGCCGAGCTGACCCAGAACGGCGGGGCGGCATGACAACGGGCCCGGAGCACAGCCCCGAGCCCGCCGTCGAGTCGATCGCCACCGACCCGGCCAGTGTGACACCGACAGCGGACACGACGATCCCGGTCGCCGACGTGCCGCTCCGAGCCCCGACCCTCGATGGCCGCTGGGTCCGGGCCCGCACGGTCTACGAGGTGCGGACCCGGTTCCTGGTCGACGGTGAGACGGAGACGTGGCTGTTCAGGCGTGAGGGCGCTGCTCTCGGGTACGCCGCCCGCCTGCGAGCCCAGGGTTTCCCGGTCGCGATCAGTCGCGGGACCATCACCTGGCAGAGGCGGCCGCGGTGAGCCCCGACCTCTCCTGCTTCCCACCTGAGCTCCACCAGGTTGTCGTCGACGTCGCTGTGTCTCTGGCCTACGGCCGAGGCCACGCCGCCGGCTACCGGGCCGGGTGGGACGCCGGCAACCACGTCGGGTTTGCCGTCCGGGACCGGGTCGAAGCCGACCGGCAGCGCAGGCTCGATGACGCCAGGACCGGGCGCCGGTGGACAGCTGCCGAACGCCGGGACGCACGCCTGGTCGACTCTCTGCGACAGACCGGTGTCATGCGTACCCGGACAGCCGCGTGACCGCCGAGCCGACCGGCCACCGCTGGGACACCACCGAGGCCGTGATCGACGGCGCACGGGCACTGCTCGTGCTGCCGGTGATCCGAGAGTCCGACCCGGTCGAGGTCCGCGAGGGGATCGCCCGTCGGCGCCTGGCAGCGGTCACCGGGACGTGCCCGTGTGGGGCTGTGCGACGCATGCCGAACCGAGCACAGCGCCGAGCCGACAGACAAGCGGGGCGAGTGAGTCGGGCCGTCGTCGAGCACGCCGACCAGTGCCCAGCGGCCGACGACACCTTGCGACGGCTGCTCTCCGAGGTGGACCGGTGACCGCCGAAACGATGTACCCGTGGGTCGGGGATGAGCCGGTCGACGACGCCAGGGATACGCACCTGGTGAGCACCCCTGGCGGTGACCAGCACGGCGACGAGCCTCGGCTGCTGTTCGAGACAGCCGCCGAGCTGTGCGCCCGCGTTGACGCGATGGGTCCCCGCCGGTTCCTCGTCCGCGGGCTGTGGCCGCACGGCGCCTACGGCATCCACGGCGCCGAACCGAAGGCCGGGAAGACGTGGAACGCACTCGACCTCGCGGTCGCCGTCGCCTCGGGTCGTCGCTTCCTCGGTCACTTCGAGGTCGACACGACCGGCCCCGTGCTGGTGTTCGCCGGCGAAGGCGGCGCCGGCTCGGTGGTCCGACGTCTGCGGGCGGTGTGCGAGGCGGCCGACGTCCGGCTCGAAGATCTGCCGATCGTGGTCTGCACGAGAGCACCGCACCTGGCCGACGTTGTCCACCTGGCCGAGATGCAGGCCGCCGTCGAGCGGATCACTCCCGTCCTCGTGGTGCTGGACCCGCTGTACCTGTCCGCCCGCGGGGTCAGGCCAGGTGACCTGACCGGCATGGGCGAGCTGCTGGAACGCCCTCAGCGCCTGTGTGAGGCCGCTGGCGCGTCTCTGGTGGTGGTGACCCACTACAACCGCGTGGAGGGACGCAAGGGCGCTGCCAGGTTCACGGGTGCTGGTCCCGCTGAGTGGGGTCGGGTGCTGCTGTCGGCGGACGCGCTGTCCCGCCGCACCGACCTAGCCACGTCGGCGACCACGGTGGTCACCGAGTTGGCTGTCATCGGCGGTGAGGTGCCCGACCTCACCTTCCGCCTCCGTCGCACCGTCGTCGCAGATGACCCGGACGACCTCGACAGTCCGTTGCACTACTCCGTCGAGGTACTGCCGATGGATCAGGCAGAGCAGGCCGACGACGGGATGCCACCGGCACAGCGAGCGGTGCTCGACACCCTGCGAGCAGCGACCGTGCCGGTGACAGTGCGCGAGCTGCAGGCAGTGGTCGGCGACCAGCGGGTGGCCAACGGCGCCAAGCCGTTGAGGCGCGAGACCGTCGCCAAGTCACTGACCGCACTGGCCGACCTCGGCCTCGCCGACGTGCTCGAGGCGTCGCCTGGGATGCCCGGACAGTGGCTCGCCAGAGGGTGTGCCGTGTGATGGCACACCCTCGGCACACCCTCGCCCACCCTCAAGGAAGGGGGGGTGTGCCGGGGTGTGCCTGCCTAGATATAGGCACACCCGGCGGCACACCCACCCTGAGGGCCGGCACACCCCCCCACCGCCCACCGGCCCCGCCGTCGGAAGCGACGCCGGACAGGACCCCCAGGGGGTCGCGGATCTCTGTGACTGAGCGTGACAGACACCGCGCAGGTGGTCGCGTTTTCGGCGTCTCAACTTGGAAGGAGGCCGATCGGTGGAGCTATCGACCGCGCCGGTGTGTGTGAAGTGCTCTCGGCCGCTACCCGAGCAGTCAGGACCGGGCCGGCCGACGATCTACTGCTCGACCGCGTGCCGACGGGCCGTCGAGTACGAGCTACGCCGGGTCCAGTCGGCGCTGGAGCAGGTGGAGGACCAGGTCCGCGCGTGCCGGTTCGGTTGGTACGGGCGGACCCCCGAGCACGCGGTTGCCTACGAGGCCGAGCGGGAACGGCTGGAGGGCCGTCTGCGGCTCCTGCTCGGCGGGGACGACTAGATGCCCGGGCAGGCGCCCCGATCGCCGGAGGCGGCCGTTCTGGCCGATCTAGAGCGGTGCATCCGGGTCATCCGACGTGGCGGGTCACCGACTGCTGTCCTGGCGGTCGCTGACCGGGTCGCCGCGATGGCACGGGATGACCCGGGGTCCCCGGTGCTGTCCGCCGCGAGGGGGATCGCCGACGCCGCGGTCGTCGCCGCCGGATCGTCGGCACCGGAGCCGATCACTGCTCTGCTGCTGTGGGGCCGGGTGCTTGCACTCGCGCTAACAGCACACATTGTCAGCGGCGCTTGATAGGATCGGCAACGACGTTGCACTCGATAGACGCCCCGTCCAGTAGCTGTAGCCGCGACACCGCTTCCGCCAGGTGTGGACACCGCCCGTAAGGGCCGCCGCCACTCCCCGCCGTTGCACCGCCGCCGTTGCGTGAGGCCGCCGGACATGCCGCTGTCACACGTCATCGGCCGGTCGCGCCATCTTCGGCGCCGAACCGCCACCCCCTGACCTTCGGCGCCCTGCTGGCGCCATTCCCTGAGGAGACCTGTCATGTCCGCTGTCCTGCGAGCCAAGTCCCGGATCCGCGAACTCTCCACCGAACTCACCGAGGTCCAGGCCGCCCGCCTGTCCGTGAAGAACAAGAACCTGCGCATGGACGAGATCGAAACCGAGCTCAAGAGCCTCCTCGACACCATCGCCACCCACGAGCGCGCCCAGCGCCTGATGGTCGGCGGGGACGCGCCGTGGGTCGACCAGGGCGCCGGGATGACCGGGACCGCGACCGGTCAGCGGGTCGCACCCGTCACCGTGCCCGAACACGTGATGAAGGGCCTGCACCAGGCCGTGATGTCGCACCAGTCGCTGAAGGTGGACACCAAGGCCGCGGACACCCTGACCGGCTACGTCCCGCCGATCCTCGGCCCGACCCTGGGCCGGATCGCCGAGCCGACCCGGATCGCGTCGCTGTTCCCCGCGGTGTCACTGAGTGCGCCCGTCATCGAGTACCCGCGGATCACCGGCCAGACCGGCGCCGCCGCCGTCGTCGCCCCCGGCGGGCTCAAGCCGACGATCAACCTGACCACCGACCTCGTGACCGCCCACGCCGCCAAGATCGCCGGGCTGCTGCAGGTCCAGGACGAGTCGCTGCAGGACTTCCCGAACTTCTCCGGGGTCGTGACGACCGAGCTGCAGCGGGCGATCACCTCCGCAGAGAACACCGAGCTGCTGCTCGGCGACGGCACCACCGGCCACATGGACGGCCTGCTGCACCAAGCCGGGATCACCCGGACCGCGGCGACCGGCGAGACCGTGCTCGACGTCATCGAGCAGGGGGATGACCGACCTGCGCAACGGGTCCGCGTTCGCCCAGCCCGACGGGGTCGTGATGAACCCGACCGACTGGTCAGCGATGCGCCGGCTCAAGGACAGCCAGAACCGGTACCTGCTCACCCCGGACCCGACCGCCGACGTCACCCCGTCCCTGTGGGGCTGCAGCGTCATCCTCACCACCGACATGCCCGCCGGGACCGCGGTCGTCGGCGCCTTCCAGCTCGGCGGGCTGCTGCACGTCCGGCAGGGCATGACCGTCGAGGTCAACAACCGCAGCGACCAGGACTGGACCCACAACACCAGCACCTTCCGCGCGGAGCTGCGCGAGGCCCTGGCCACCCTGCGGCCGGCGGCCTTCAACCGCGTGCAGCTCGCGCCGGGCGCGTGAGCCGGGCGCACGGCAGTGTCAGTGCGACGCTGGCACTGCCGTGCGCTCCTGGCCGACCGGTCGCCAGCCTGTCGACACCAGCGACGAAGGGGACCCGCTTGTGGAGCCGTGTGCGCTATGCCAGAACCGCGACGCGATGCTCGGCCGCGTCTGTGATCCCTGCTCTCAGGGGCTGCTGTCCGTCCTGTTCGACGTCGAGCGTGACACCCGGGACCTGGTCGGTGTCGGGGACCTGCTCGGCGCGGTTAAGGCCAAGGGCGACCCCTACTCCTACCGCGGCTCGCGGGGCTTCGGGTCATCAGCACCGGCCGACCTGCGCGTAATCGCCGCCCGGGATCCGCGGACCCGCCCCAGCGGGGAGCCCGGTGAGCGGTTGTACGCACCCGCCGAGGTCCTCGCCGACTGGGCCGACGCCCTCCGAGACGACCTTGAGCTCACGTCGGGCGATCGCACCCTCAAGGCGAGCGTCCACCTGCTCCGGGCCGGTCACGCGAACGTCTGCGCCGCCGGCTGGCTGGCCGACTACAACGACGAGCTGCGCGACCTGCGCGGCTTCCTAGGCAGCCTGTCGACGACCACACGGACGCTGCCCCGGCGGCCGCTCGGCAGCTGCTTCCGGGCCGACTGCGACGGGCGGGTCTGGCGGACCGGCGCGGACCCGACCTGCGACACCTGCGGAGACGTGTACGACGCGGCCCGGGTCGGGGCGCTCGCCGCCAAGGCCCAGTCGGCGATCGTCGACGCCGGCGAGGCGACGTCGATCCCGGCCGCCGCCGACCGGTTCGGCGTCCGAACAAGCGCAATCCGGGGGTGGGTCACCCGCGGGCACGTCCGCGTGATCCGGCGCGTCGACGGCCGGCCGTGGGTCAGCGTCGAGGACGTCGCCGCCCGCGCTGAACGGCTGCACGCCGCCGGCTGAGCACTGCGCCACACTCCGCGACCGCCGGCACGGTCACAGCGAGCGAGGCAGTCCCCGGGTCGTCACCTAAACGGGTGCCGCTACGGCACGGTCACTAGGCGTAGAACAGGGCCGGCCTACCTATGCCAACTCGAGGGAGCCGCTCATGCCCGCCAGCCGCCGACGGTTCCGCAAGGAGACCGACGCGCATTACCTGCTGCGGCTGTTCCGCGAGACCGCCGGGTCCGACGACTGGCACGCCCTCTACGCCGACGACCTCTCCTGGGAGCCCGGTGGGGGCGGCCCGATGCCCGCTGCCGAGTGGAGTGCCGCCATGCGCACCCTCGTCGACCGTCACTGTCTGACCGACCTGACCGTCCACACCAGCGGTGACGGCCCAGTCTTCGTCTGGACGCGGGAGACCCGGCTCACCAGTCACGGCGAGCACCTTCTCGGACCGGCCGAGCTGATCGCCGACACAGCGGGTGCGTTGACGGTGCCGGACCGCTGTCGCGTCCAGGACAGCCGGGGCGACCACTGGACCAAGACCGAACGGGACGGCTGGGCAGACGGGGGCGCAACCGAGGTGCCGACCGCGGGACTGGTGCGTCATGCTCCGCTGATGGTGATCCGCTGGCGGGTGTAGCCCGATCGTTTACCGGCGCCTGAGCCTGGGGTTACCGACCTCAAGGCGGAGGGCGTCAGTCCTGCGAGCGGATGAACTCTGCGACGTCAGCCGGCACCGGGAAGCCGGAGGGGCCGGACTGGACCGACGTCCAGTAGGCCTGCGAGGCGACCAGCACGCCGGCACGGGTAAGCGAGAGCACCAGCTCGCGAGGCAGATACCCGTCGAGGCTGGCCCGGGCCTGAACCCGGTCGTCCGGGGACAGGGCGTCCCACCATCTGCGCAGGTTCCCCTCTCGGTCGTCGAGGTTCGGGGTGTCTGTCACGGCGCCACCATGACACGCCGACGCCCCGGCACCCCGTTGGGCACCGGGGCGTCGAAGCCTCGTTCAGCCGCGGTCCAGCGCGTCCGCAGCCGCCGTCAGATCCCGACCGATTCCTCGCAGCAGTGCCGCGCCTGCCGGCAGAAACCACCCGTCGAGCAGGCCCGGGTCCGGCACGTCCGCGGTCACTGAAACGAACATTTGCAGTGCGCCCTTGAAGTTGGCGACGCTCACGTAGGCGAACTGGCCGTCGATCAGGTCGCGCTCGTTGAGGATGTCTCCCTCGTCCAGCACCGGCAGCGAGCCGTCGGCGCTCACTTGGCGCCGTCCAGCACGTCTGCGGCGTTGAGCAGGGCGGCTGCGAGCGGCCGGAGGGCCGACGGGTGTACGTCCTCGCCGTTGGCGATGTAGACGCCGACGTTGTCCACCTCGACCCGACCGTCCGCGTACTCGGTGACGTTCTGCTCAAGCGTCACGATGATCGGCTTGGCCGGGACACCACTGTCGGACCCAGCGGGCCGGTTGCTGATGCTGACCGGCTCGCCGTAGTGGCACACGACGTGCTCATCCGGGTCGGTCGCCGCGGTGTTGTCCTCGGAGTTGACGGCCCACTCAGGTCGACCGACAACCGGGTCGCCGTGAACGGTCCGGGCCAGCGCCTCCGCTCGCTCCAGCAGGGCATAGCTGTTCGGGTCGGTCACGGGCGTGCTGCGGAACTCGGCCATGAGCCGGTCGATCTCCTGGCGCTGTTCGGTGCTGGTGGTCATGCTTCCTCCTGCGACCTGGCCGCCGGCGAGTCCGGCGGCACGTGTGTAGCCATGCACGAGCCCGGGGGAGGCCCGAACAGCAGGGGACTCGGCCACTCACGCTTCCCGACGACGTGCATCAACGCACGGCGGCACAGCGCTCAGCGACAGAGTGCTCATAATCCCTGGGTCGTGGGTTCGAGCCCCACCCGCCCCACCAAAAGGTCGTTGGTCGAACCCTCGACAGTCTCCAGTGACTGTCCTGGGCGCTGCGTCGAGGAGCAGTTCTAGGCTTGTTGACTTACGTGGGCGGAAGGGGTGCTTGGTGACACGAGGACTGCCGCACCTGGCCGATGCCACCGACCTCAACCGCTGGGCGGACACTCGATCTGCTCAGGCTGACCTACCGCGACTCGTGCGACTTTTGGTTCGGGCCGAGAACGACCAGGTCCAACGGGTCGAGATGCGCGGTGGCGAAGGGGTTGGGCTCACCGGCTACGACGGCTTCGCCGAGGCGAGCCGCGCCACTCCGTTCGTCCCCGAGGGTCTCAGCGTCTGGGAGATGGGCGTCGGCGGTGACCCAAGGGCCAAGGCTCAGAGGGACTACAGGTCGCGTACCGACAACCCACAGGGGATCGATCGGGCCGAACATACCTTCGTCTTCGTCACCCCCCGGCGGTGGGAGGACAAGAAGGATTGGGAGCAACGGAAGCGCGGCGAAGGCATCTGGCGCAACGTTCGGGTCCTCGACGCCGACGATTTCGAACTGGCGCTTGAGGCTTCACCAGCAGTTCAGATCTGGCTGTCAGAATTGCTTGGACTTGAACCCTTGGGGGCGACCTCCATAGAAGACTGGTGGGGTAGATACTCCCGCGGTTTCGATCCGACCATGACGCCCCAGGTTGTGCTTGCTGGCCGAGCCGACCGGGCCGCCAGCCTCGTGCGGCGGATGGCGGACGATGTCGGCAGGACCTTCATTCGGGCGGTCAGCGTCGACGACGGACTGGCCTTCGCCGCGTGCTCGATGATGGCCGTTCCTCCGGAGGCCGCCGAACCGACCCTCGCTCGGTCGCTGCTTGTGCACGATGGTGTAACCCTCCGCCGACTGGATCGCACATCCAGTCTGTTGATCTTGCTGCCGTACGAGGAAGGCCTCCAGCGTGAAGCGCACCTGGTCGAGAACCATCACGTCGTCTTTGTGATCACAGACCCTGATGGCGATGTCGATATCGAGTTGCCTCCTCACGACCACCTGGCCCTTCAGGCCGCGCTCACCGAGGCAGGCGTACCGGCGGAGAGCCTTGAGCGATACGTGAGGGCAGGAACGAAGAGCCTCAAGGCGCTCCGCCGTGTGGCTACCAGGTCCGGCCAGCGCGATCCCGAGGAGTGGTCGACCGACCTGGCGGACCGTGCTCTTCGCCGAGCCTGGCTCGCCGGGGGGTGGAGGCAATCTCGAAGCGGAGACGACGAGGTACTCGCGAGTCTCTGCGACACCGGCCTGGATGACCTGGATGAACGCCTCCAGGGAGCAATCCGCCGGGCCGACCCGTTGTTCAGCAAGGTCGGCGCGACGTGGGCCCTCGCCTCATCTCCGGACTCGTGGAGAGCCGCACGTGGATTGATCACCGAGAGCGACCTGAACGCCCTAGAGCGTTCCGTTCAGACCGTGCTCGGCTCGGTCGATCCGCGTCTGGAACTTCCAGCCGAGGACCGCTGGGCCACCGCAGTGCATGGCAAGGCACCCGTGCATTCGTCGAACTTGCGAAGGGGACTGGCTCGGTCGCTTGCTCTCCTCGGTACCCGCGGCGACGACGTCCGGCTGGCCGGTGGACGTTCGGCCCGGGAGTGGGCCGAGCGCGTTGCTCTCAACCTGTTCACTCGTGCCAATGAGGACGCGACGGCTCAGTTGTGGACGTCTATCTCTGACGTTCTGCCGCTCTTGGTAGAGGCCGCGCCAGACGCGTTTCTTCGTGCAGTCTTTGAAGCCACCGCCGGGGCCGACCCGCTCGCCAAGCGCATGTTCCAGGACTCCGACGACCGATGGAACGTGACCAGTCCTCACACCGGCTTGCTGTGGGCGATTGAGGGCGTCGCGTGGTCGGAGCAGCACATGGCTTACGCCGCCGAGACTCTCGCCGCTCTCGCCGAAATCGACCCTGGAGGTCGTCTCAGCAACCGTCCCAGCGCAAGTCTTCACGCCGTGTTTAGGGCCTGGTCACCGCAGACGTCCGCATCTCTCGATGCGCGCATTCAGACTTTGGACAGCCTGACCCGCCGCCATCCAGATGCATCGTGGAATCTTCTGCTCGCTCTATTCCCGAGCAACTCCGAGGTAGGCGTGCAGAGCCACACTCCCGAGTTTCGCGACTGGGCTACCGAGAGGACACCGGTGACGCGAGCGGACCTCATCGCGACCGTGGAGGCGGCGGCATCACACGTTCTTCGCTTCGCGCAAGACGACGCAACTCGATGGAAGGAGCTCATCCCTAAGTTCGATCGCCTGCCGCTCGACGCGCGGACGGAAGCGGTCGGTGCGATGTCGGTCGTCACCGCAGACGACCTGACACCCGAGCAGAGCAACGCTCTCTGGGAGGCACTGACTGGCTACATAAGGCGCCATCGCGAGTACGCCGACGCACAGTGGTCACTCTCGGAGGGGTGGCTGGAGCAACTCGTGGCCGTCGCAAATCATCTGAAGCCGGCCAAGCCTGAGGACGCGAACCGTTGGCTGTTCGATGACTGGCACCCCGACATCGGAGTCCCGGTCGACGATTTAAGGACCCACGACGCCGAACTCGCGACGCGTCGCGAAGAGGCCATCGGTGAAATCTTCGCCGACGACGGTCTGGCCGGGGTGCGCCGACTTGCGACTTCGGTGGAACTGCCCTGGGCCGTCGGATCGGCCTTGGCAGCGACGACTGAAGCCGTAGACGCCGAAGTCATTGCAGACCTCGACAGCGCGGACCGAGCGACTGTGCAGTTCGCCGACGGGTTCGCACGTCGCAGACTGCCCGGGTCTCTCGATGACATCCGCAGGTGGGCCGAAAAGTTCGACGGCCGCCCGCTTCTCCAGTCTCGTTTGCTCCAGTTCGCGGAGGATGCACCGGCCGCCTGGGATGCACTGAGCGACTACGAAGAAGCCGTTCGAAACGCATACTGGTCGGAGTTCTCGCCGTATGGGCGTGGAGCCGACTTCTCTCACATCAAGGAAGCGGTTCATAACCTGCTGAAGCACGGACGTTCAGCGACTGCCGTTGATGCATTGAGCATGTACGCCGCGCGAAGTGAAGACGACCTCGACGAGGACTTGGTCATCCAGGCACTTCAGGAGTTCGGCAGTCGCGACGACCCGGAGGCTGGAAGGGTTTCGGCTTACGACATCACGCGCCTTCTCGGCTACCTGAAGGATCGCGGAGTCGATGAGGGACGAATCGCGCTCCTGGAGTGGAGGTATCTGCCACTCCTCCAGCACGACGGCGAAATGCCCGCACTCCAGCGGCTTCTCTCTCGCGATCCGCCCACCTTCGTGCGGATGATTGAAATGGTCTTCAGGCCCGCGAGCGCGAGGAACGAAGAGAGAGTCGATCAGTCCGCCGGGGATGCGACTCTCCCGACCAACGCATATCGACTTCTTCGCGAGTGGAAGGTCGTCCCGGGGACCAACGGTGAAGGCGTGATCGAGGCCGATGATCTCCGCGCGTGGCTCAACGAGGCAAGGCGGCTGCTTGAGGAGTCCGACCGGCTAGAGATCGGGGAACTGCAGATCGGTGAGGTCCTCGCGCATTCGCCCGAGGACGCGGACGGGACCTTCCCGTCCCTCCCCGTTCGCGAGGTCCTGGAAGGCGCGCCGGACGAGCGCCTGTTGAGAGGGTTCCTAATCGGCGTCTACAACAAGCGGGGCGTCACTTCGCGTGGCATGGCTGAAGGCGGCCAGCAGGAATACGAACTGGCCGGCCAGTACTTCGCGTGGGCCGAGGCCGTGCAGGCATCTCACCCTCGCACTGCAGCCGCCTTACGCGATATCGCTGACGCGTACCGCGAGGAAGGTCGGAGGAACGACGAGGAGGCACGTCGGTTTCTTGAAGGTATGGACTCCTAGAGCGCGCGGCCGTCCAGCCCGTTGGGTTGGCTCGGACAGCGCGGCGGCGCAAGTAGATCAAAGACCACGGACCCGCGACGTCGCTTTAGTGTTGTGCTCGACGAATCTAATGTTTCGGCTACCGCAAGAGCAGCACGACCGAAACAGTCGGCGGGTCATCTGGCGAGGAGGGCGGCGTAGCGGTCGAGGTCGACGTTGCCACCGCTGATGACCACGCCGACGTGGCGGCCGCGGAACTGGTCGGGGCGGGCGAGCAGTGCTGCGAGGCCGAGGGTGCCGGTGGGTTCGACGACGAGCTTGAGGTAGGTCGCCAGCAGCCGCATCGATGAGACGAGCTGGGCGTCGGTGGCGGTGAGCACGTCGGTGACGGTCCGACGGATGACCTCGAACGTGTGCACGCCGAGGTGTTGGGTCTGCGCGCCGTCGGCGATGGTCCGCGGGGTCGGGATCGTCACGATGCTGCCCGACCGGAACGACTGCTGGCCGTCGTTGCCCGCCTCCGGCTCGACGCCGAAGACCTCGCAGCCGGGGGAGAGCTCGGCCGCCGCCAGCGCGCACCCGGACAGCAGGCCCCCGCCGCCCAGCGGCACCAGCAAGGCGTCCAGCGAGCCGACCTCGTCGAACAGCTCCAAACCCGCGGTGCCCTGCCCGGTCAGCACGTGCGGGTGGTCGTACGGCGGGATCAGCGTCAGGCCGCGCTGGGCCGCGAGCGCTGCTCCGATCTGCTCGCGGTCCTCGGTGTACCGGTCGTAGGTCACCACCTGCCCGTCGTACCCGCGGGTGGCCGCGACCTTCGAGGCCGGCGCGTCCAGCGGCATGATGATCGTCGCCGGGATGCCGAGCAGGCTCGCGGACAGCGCGATCGCCTGGGCGTGGTTGCCCGACGAGTACGTGACAACCCCGGCGCGCCGCTGCTCCGGGGTGAACTGCGCCAGCGCGTTGTACGCCCCCCGGAACTTGAAGGCGCCCATCCGCTGCAGGTTCTCGCACTTGAACACGACGTCGGCGCCGACGGCCTCGTTGACCAGCCGCGACCGCAGGACCGGGGTCCGGTGGGCGACCGGCGCAATCCGGGCAGCGGCCGCGGCGACGTCATCGTAGGTGGGAGCACTGCTCACTGAGTGCGACTCCCGGCGACGAGCCGGCCCGTCTCCTCGGCGGCCTTGCGGATCGCACCGCGCTCGTCCAGCCACCCGCCCGCGACCCCGACGACGGGCACCTTGGCCACCGCTCGGGCGAGGAACCCGCCGCGCGGGCGGTGGTCGAGCAGGTCCTGGATGTCGCGGAACGTCCGGGCCAGCCGCCACAGCGTCTTCGCGCCGCGCAGGACGCTCGAACCGCCGCCCCCGCTCTTCTCCTCGGGGCTCTCGTCGTCGGCTTCGGCCAGCTTCTGCTCCGACGTACCGGGGTCCGGGACCACCGCGGGGTCGCGCGCGAGGTCGCGGTCGAAGAGCACCTTCGCCAGCAGGGGCACCCAGTCGGCGGCGGCCGCGATC
>JAABUO010005107.1_pt1 | contig 15381 bp, 21 predicted proteins | sample 5559291 | NCBI WGS metagenome assembly JAABUO01 (sample SAMN10711878, study PRJNA513372) | rock metagenome | isolation source: Antarctica rocks | place: Antarctica: Victoria Land, Finger Mt sud
CAAGTCAGGCATGGACAAGGCCTCATTGGATGTGATTGCATGCTCCTGCATACCATGCATCCAGTCATCAACAGATGACGTTAAGACTTCAACAGTGACAGTCACATGAATGGCTGGGCATACGACGTATGCAGCATGTGCCACACAGCACGGCTTAATACAAAAGCTATGAGAGCATTGGTAATGGTCTCATGAAGTTGTAAAAGATTGAGCGAAGGCCTTGCTGCTGGACAGCAAGGGGCCACTGCAATTGCACACCAGCTTTCTTGCCGCGTGCCTCATGTATGGCTGTAGCAGGAGCCTGGCCAACACAAAAAGCAAGAGCACAAACAATATGCTGATGCACTGTAACTAGCTAAAATTTTAGAAACCATAAGTGCTGTTTCAGTTCAGACTTAGAATGGCATGTAAACACACGATGCAATTGCCATAGATTGCAGCAATGCATGGTGTTCATGACAGTCAAGCTGCACATTTACCTTTCCAGGAACATCCGCCTTGATTGGCTTGCCTCCTTGCGCTAACAAGATGTTCTTGGTGGTCAAGCGTCTCTTGCCTCCATCTGGCAATGTGACCTCCACAGTGTGCCTATCTACCAGTCTGGCTTTGCCCTCTGCAAGCAGAACAGTGCATGAACTGCATGCCATGATACAGCATGCGCTGCTTCATCTACAGTCATACATCTTAAAAGGGTTGCATTATGTGCAATTGCAGCAGAAGTAGACATGCAGGCTTAAATATTGTAATTGCTTACCAACACGTTCGCAGCCAGCATCCTTAAGCAATTTGTTGTATACATTGTTCAATCGTGTAATCTCCTTAGCCTACAATGACACAGACAGAAGTTCTTTGCAACACAGAATCATAAGCCTAATGACAGTCTCTATATGCAAGGACTGTCAGCTCTGACGTCACAGTGTCAATCAAGACAACGCGAAGGTGTCACTGTCTATTTGTCCTCACCTTCTTCGCTATCAGCATCTTCCAATCGAAGTTGTGCTGGTGACCGTTCTCCCAACCAAAAGCCGTAGAATCTCGGAATTCTTCTGAAAATTGGGCTCTGCAGTGCAGCAAGCTTTACTTAGACTCACACGGTCGGGCAGAAGGGATTGCAATGTGGTACCAGTGGAAGCAGTGCGTGTCAGCGTCTCGAAGAAACACTCACCCGTAGACCAGAAGCTTCTTTGGCACACAGCCTCTGATGACACACCTATAGGTCAACGTAACAGTTTGGAAGATCGTCGACAAAAATGCCGGCACGTCAGTCACGAAGTGTGGCCGGCACAAAATGCAAAGCATTCACTCACGTGCCACCGGCCCCTCCATGGTCATCATCGGCGATTTGCCTGAAGGGCAACTCGACAATCGCGACCTTGGCTCCGTAATGCTGTGCGGAAAACCGCGATGCCCTTGTGCCGCCGCTGCCAGCGCCAATGGTCACCAAGTCATAATCATAGGTGTTGCCGTTCTCCATCTTTCTCCTAGTGTTTTTGTAGTGTGTGTGTGTCTCGATGGCACGTCTCTGATGCAAGAGTGTGCGAGCTCGAGGCGCCCTACGGTTCGCCAAACAGCCCCTTTGCCATTATGCCCTACACATTACGGCATTATCAGGTGACACTGGGGCACGTCACGGCACATGCCTGACTGCGGGCAGAATCTCCTTCGCACCCTCCCAGGCCCCTTTGCACCCTCCCAGGCCCCTTCGCACCGTCATTTTCCATTTTCATGAAAACTCGGTAGACAGGCAAGCGCAACTGTACATGTGCTTGCAAGCACAATGCGTGGGATCCAGGTCAACGGATGATTCCATGGGAAGCCAGATCTGCATTCTAATATTGATGCACTCAACCAGAAATCTTTACGTGGGCTTCTACGCATTCTTGCAGATCAGTGCTTGCAGCAACCTAAGTTTTCCCTGGACAGGTGCAAAGTCTTACTGTCGAGTTCCCAAATGGCAGGCCAAAGAGGAGCAAGACTCTCCTCACCAGTTGCCAAGAGCATTGCTTACATCAATCAAGCAAAGGTGAAATTGTATTGGCGCATATTTAAAGCACAGTAAAGCAAGCGTATACGTGATCATTCATCAAAATACCGAAAAGTCAATGTCACAGCAGACCCAACTACAAAATTGGACAATCACATGCTGCACATAAAATGCAGACACTGATGTACAGTTGTCTTTGCTGTCAGCAACTGCAGAAAGCAGCTGAACCTGTGTCCGCCAGACTTGTGTTCGCCTAGCACACTAAAAAGCGGCAAATATTTCAACCGTAATGTTTGAACTGCAAAAGCCTAAGCGCATGCTAAACCTTACGTGAGTAGTACTCAATAATGAGAAGCTCGTTGATTGTCAATGCAACATCAGATCTATTGACTATGGAAGTGATCTGAGCATCTCCGTTCTCCTGTCCCTTTGACAGATGGCTGGGTGTGGGTCTACTGCTGGTGTCTGCCCATGACGCTACAAGGGCCTTGCTTTGCTTGTGAGAGTGAACCCCAACAGACTCGCCAGGTTTGCATGAGTAGCTGGGAATGTCTACGCGCCTGTATGAGCAAAGCATAATTCAGCAATGAGGACGCATGCATTTAGTGTGCATGCTAGCCAGCTCTGATGTGTATGTCCTGTGGTTTGTGACAATTGCAGCAGATTTGCAGAGAACGTTTTGATTGTATACAACAGGCAGCAGGTCATGCTTGGCATCAGCTTGCTTCAGATGCCAGCGTGGTCTGTAAGCCAAACATGTCAAGGTCAACACATTGCACATGTAGGTAGAGTGAACACAAATACAACTATGCAGGGTGACCACGCACAATGCAGATACACACCTGCCGTTGACTGTGATATGTCCATGGCACACAATTTGCCTGGCTGCAGACATAGTTGGCGCTAGGCCAAGTCTGAAGACAATGCTGTCTAACCGCATCTCCAACAGCTGTAGCAGTATCTCGCCAGTTGACCCTTTCATCCTCCTATGTCAGGCAAGTGCTACAGTTTTGACCTATGTCCAATATATGCAAGAGCAAATGAGGTGACAGTATATCTATCAATCACAATGTATGTACTTCCTAGCAGCTGCTGCCACCTCTGCGCCTGTTAACTTCACAAGAATCCTTTGTGACTCAGTGTGTGTTGCTATCAGCTATGTAGACATGTGCAGTGCAAGCTTGCACTGTCAGCAGGCCTGAGAGGCTACGAGCAAAGTGGCAAATCGCGATCCAATATGAGCACAGTGGCAAAGCGCGAAGAACAATGCCGTGCTTGACCATCCCAGCTCAAGTATGGCAGGCCCAAGGAGCTGGCTGCTGGAGATTGCCACGTACCTTGCTTTCTTGACATAATTGATGAGCTGGTGCTCCGTCACACCATAGTTGTATCTAAGCTTCTGCTTCTCCATAAGTCGAACTCCATACTGCGTTGGCTTCTTTGTTGTTGCCCCGTGCTGTCCAGGAGGTGCCTGCTTCTGTGGAGTTTTCTGTGTCAGTCCTGGTAGCTCACCGAGCCTCCGGACTATCCTGAGGCGTGGCCCACGATACCGAGACATTGACACCACCTGAGCGCGCAAAAAAAGCTGCAGATAAGCCCTGTACTGAGGCACAGCTTGTTGTACAGATCAGTTGAGGCTGATAATAAAACACTTTCTAGAGTTGTCAGTGGGCTGAAGATACGGTGATGCGGTGATCATGCGCTGGATACCTGTTTGTTGGCATCGGACACGGAGCATTGGTGACTGGCCATACGCAAGCTGTTGCCGGACAGAAAACAGCTGTGTGTAGAGCCCGTGACCCGGGAAGGGGACTTCAGCATGGCTTGAGAGCTGGAGATAGTGCTTGGCCCTGGCATCGAATATGCCTGAAGGACCTAGCCTGCTGCTGCGCAACGCTCGCAAACTGTAGCACCGCTATTGCAGACCGGGGGATAGACGAGGGTTTCATGGTTTCATAGGGTTCGAGCTTCCTTCAAATTAGTAAACTATGTCTCTTTGACATCAGCTCTAGAGTGCATTGTTGCTTCCACCAAAAAACGTCCTCGGAGATACGCAGGTGGAAGTTTGCGAAGAGTCCACATTGGACGATGGTGGGTGGCAGAGTCATTGAAATCACAAGTGCAGGAGACTGGGACAAGCGGCATGCCGAGGCCAAGTCAACACGCAAAGCGGTGCGAGCTGTGCCAGCTCATCACCCAGTTTTTTGGCGATATGTCACACGAAGTATGCGATGATTTTGTTAGTTTCGCACAGATCCTGGTGGACTTCACTGCGGCGTGGTGCGGTCCCTGTAAGATGGTCGCTCCTCATTTTGAGCAGCTAAGCACCACATATCCAAATGTAATTTTCCTTAAGGTGGATGTGGACAAGAACTCGGTAAGCAGCAAGCACTCTGACAGCCGCAATGGTTGATCTCTGACAGTTGACCTGAACTGAAAACAAGTGATGCTGATCAAAGCTTCTCCACTTACAGCTTTGAGGGCTTGTTATTGTGTGAGAGCCATTAAGCTCATCAAGCACTTGCAGGATGTTGCGCAGCAGTGTCAGGTGCGCGCAATGCCGACCTTTAACGTATACAGTGGTGGTCAAAAGGTGGAAGAAATAGTTGGTGCCAACCTGAATGCCCTTAAAGCAGCCTGTGAGAAGTATGACAAAGCCTCGTCCACGTTTCAAGGGACAGGCCACACCCTGTCAGGTCAGGCACTCTACCAGCTGACATATTTTGCATCTCCCTGTTATTGAACACTGCCTTTCATTTTGCACTGCATTGACAAGCGACAAACTTTCTGTGCACTAAGGTGCTGCAAGGCATTGCATGCATGCAACACACCTCTGCAAATTGTCAACAACAATGGTCCATGCTTACATGTCACATGTAGTCCGCAATCAGAGTTCCAAATTTGCTGATGCGTATGGGCGTATCACAGGCTCAGGCGGAGGTTCTGCGCCATCATCCAGCCAAGCTGCTCCTGCAAAGCAGGCTTCGACAGGCATCAATGAGTCCCAGCCTGCCACCACACTGCAGATACGATTGGCAGATGGAAGCAAGCTGACTGGCCGCTTTAACTTGACACAGACGGTTCAAGATGTCCAAAAGTGAGTCGTGCCCGACAACAGATGTTGAAACCGTCTAAATGGCTGCACGAAGCAGTTCCATGGCTGTTTGCATTGCAAACATTGCTTAGTCAGCACTGCACAGCCCTTTGACAACCTGCATTTAGCATGCACAACAGACTGCAAACAGAGCCTGAACGGTATGTCTATTTGGTCTACAGGTTCATAGATGCATCTTCTTCTCAAGGGGGTAACTACAAGCTGACCACAAGCTACCCAAGGAAAGAGCTTTCAGACTTGTCTCAGACATTGCAAGCAGCAGATGTAGCAGACACTGTGCTCACTGTCTCAAAAGCATAGTGGCCTTTAAAAATGCCTGTGCTGGTTGCAATGATAGCTTAGAATCTGCATTTCTGTTGGCCTGTCCCTTTGTATAATGTAGCATTGATGAAGTAGCGACCAGTAGCCTGTATTCAGCTGGAATGTCTGTTCAGCTATACATCAGACATATGTGTTATCTTGTGCTACACCTGCAACAATGCCTTTACTGGCCACAGCGGGAAGAAGGCAGGAGGAGACCGCTTTGCTCATACCTCGTCAAACTGTATCAAGCTGTATGCCCGACACAAACATTCCTTTGACATGTGTTGACACAATCAGGTTGACCACATCCCCTTGTCGGACTTTGCAATGTATTTGATCAGTTGCTGCTGCTGTGTTTCAGTATTATGACTACTCGTTAGCGCAGCTGACAAGGGTCAAACCAGCCTCTGACAAGTCGACATTTGACTAAGCCATAAACCTTGGTGATGGTTGTCAGCCACGGATGCATTTACGTGAAAGATTCATAGCAGCTACAGACTCATAGTCGTGAACGGCAGAGCACAGCAGGTAGCAACAGATTGGTATCAAAATCAACACATGGGTGTGGACCACTTGCACATTTAATCCGCCGCATTAAGGTATTGTTGTGCACCGTGTGCGCTTTCAGGCATTGGGGTGCGAACTCAACTAGCAACAGGCATCACTTGTGTGCCAATGCCTGAGGCAAAGCATGGCAGCAAATATCATCTTGCTGCTCAGTTGCTCATGACAAACAGGTCAGGGTGCCACAGCATCTGTGCCCCTGGCACCTCTGCCAGCGTCTGGGGATTCTGGGCCACTGTCAATGCAGCATTCAGACCCAACACCCAAATGGTGTAGTCAGCTTCTGTGACTGGCTCCAGATCCATGGCGCCTTTAGTTGTATCCACAGTCACTGCTTGAGAAGGGCGCCATGCTGTGACCGGTACGTGTACTCTGCAATACAGATCTAGACTGCAGCTCTGAACGGAACAGATACTGAATTTACTGTCTAAGAATGCGGCACACTCCAGCTTGAGCTACAACAACAGACTGTGAGGGAACACCATCACTCTACGCATGGTTTGAATTGGCATGTGCCAGCCAAAGCTGCAATAACTGCTCTTTTAAGCCTGACATGACACTAACACGCTCGCTTTGAACAGCCTGTGTTCTCACCTGTCCAGCGGATATTGCACAGATTTGCGCAGCCAGCCATGGCCGTAGGCAATGCAAGCCTGCCCCTCATTCACAAAGCACTGCACCAGCCTGTTTGACCCCCCCTCCCAAGCCTTCCTCATCTCGCTGCCCTTGCTAAGGGCTGCCAGCAAGTCAGCCCCTGTCATGCTGCCAACAGCTGGGGCTGCTTCAAGCAGCACGCTGCCTGCACACTACAAAGCCCTTAGACTAATGCAACTTCATGACCCGCATTAGCCAATTTGAGCTGTTGCTGTTGGACGGTGCAAAGCATTTCCGCTGAGTCTGTGATTCAACCTCTTTGGCAAGGGCTGTAGTTGTTAACCACTGCGCAAGCTTGAATTGGTTTCTAAACAAGGCAGTGTTGGTGATGTCGCAGCCAAGACTGGCATATACAGCACCCATGTTCTGCGCTATCACAATCACTGACTTCAAAGTCAAGCTTTTTTTTGCAAAAGAAAAAGCTCTAGCTCACAACGACCACTATATCAAGACAGGCCAAATACATGTGAACGCAAGAATTGTTTTGCAGTTGTGAGGCTTACCAAGAGGATGATCCCTGATCCTGACCCCAGGAAGCCTGCTCTCACTCCTCTCATACCTGCTCCTGTTTGGCGACTGCAGCTCGGCTGCATCCAGACCTCGCAGCCGCCCCATTGTGGATCTGAAGCTGAATGCGGCTGCTGGAGTGACAGGACTCCCACTACTGGATGCAGTCTGTGGACTAGCAACAGCACCTGAATATGAGTCATCCTGCTGACTAGTACCAGCTTTGCTGTTAGGGCCTGGCGGTGATCTATTCTCAGCATCTGAGTCATTTGCTACAGCCGTGGAAGCAGGCCAGGAAGATGCAGCCGCATCGTCCACAGCTGTGGTATCCTCAGACCCAGCTGTGGGCCCATCTTGATTGCACCCTGGATGTTGCAAGTCCCCAGTGCCGGTCTGTGAGGTTAACGTGCTGAACAAGGCGGGGAACGGCTGTGCGTCTGAGGCCTGCTCACTTGCAACCTCATCGCTGCCAGAAATTGTGCCACTGTGCTGTGCACGAGGCTGTGCATCCAGTCTCTGCAAAGCAGCCAGCATGCCTGCTGTACCTCCTGCCTGCACTTCCTCTTCTGCATGACCACTGCTGGCTTCACCATGGCCAGGACTGTGGCCACTGCTGGCTTCACCATCAGGGCTGTGGCCACTGCTGCCTATGGGCTCTATTGCCTGGCCTCTTGGCGGAGCCTGTGCAGAATGTCCACCTGGAACAGCATGTGAGCTCTGACCACCTGACTGTTCCTGTGCAGGTTTGCCAGTGGTGGATGCAGCGTCTGCTGAGTCTGCATCAATACGTGCTGAACCCTCATGCTGTCTGCTGCTTGCTGTAGCAGCAGCCACCGATGAACATGCATCAGCAGCATGAGCATGGCGTGCATGGCAGCTGACACTGGATCGAGTAATGGAGGTGCCAGTAGGAGATGCCGCTCTGGATGGGCTGCTATTGGTGCTGGCTACAGCAGTTGTCAGAGATGACTGAACAGCAGCAGCAGCAGCATTAGGAGCCGGGTGTGGATGGCGGCTGGTATGACTTGTATGGCTGGTGGAGCTGCCAGCAGGAGAAGCTGCTCTGGAGCGCTTGTTGGATTTGGTGGCAGCCTGACACAGCCGCCCCAGAGCCTCTGCCATCAATTCTGCTCCTGACATCTCCCTCTGTGTCTGTTGCTGCTGTGCATGCTGTACCTGTTGCTGTGCATGCTGTGCCTGCTGCTGCCTCTGGACCTCCTCTGGCTGGGCTTGCTGTGCATGCTGTGCACGCTGAGCCTGCTGCCAGTGGGCTTTCTGCTGCTGTGCCTGCTGCTGGTGAAGCGCCTCAGGCTGCTGAATGGGAAGTTCAGGGTCACGGTGGCTTTCACTGTCTTGCTCATCACTGTGGGCAGTCAGGTCAGCCAGCCTGCATAGATACAGACTTGTCAGGGATTGCTGTTTGAGCATATGCAACACCACAGGTGCGCTGTCAAGTCCTGCGCCACACCAGCATCCTCTTGAGCGCAATGCAGATGCATGACACTGCCAGCAAAAAGGGTAAGTGTTGATTGCAGCTTTTTGGTAGATCAATCTCTCTTGAACCATCTGAAGGACATATGGTACGCTGGTGATTGTGGGGTGTGTGCAACTGGACGACAGGCTGTTGAAGGTACCATGAAGTCCACACTGCCAGGTGTACACATGCAACAACATGATCAAGAGGGTTCTTAATGCTCTGGATGTCACTGGATTTGATGATAGTCAGCGCACAGAAACTACAAATCTGGCCAACTAGGTTTGGGGGTCTGATTGAACAGGTTGAGACACCCAAATGATTACGAAGGTTGAGGTGTATTTGAGACATTAGTTGAACACATTTGGGTTCATCACACACATGCTGAATGCCCATACGTCCAATGCCAGCAAGCATGCTATCTGAAAGCAAAGTCTGTTCAAGTGTATACTTGTCCGATGTTGGCTCACTCTCATCATGCTTGCGCCTCTGGCTTGTACCTACAACAGCCTTATGACAAACCCCCTCAGGAAGTTGTCGACATGTCCATGCAGAATCCCCAGGTTCATCAAACATCCCACTTCAGGTGCCATGCACCTCAGGGGATGAAGCTGGGTTCACAAGCTGCTGACCTGAAAGTGGACATCAAGGGAGCAGGTGGGTCACCAGCCTGACTTGAGCCCACAGCTGGTGATGCAGCACCGGCAAGAGCAGTGGAGCTTGCGCCCCGCCTGCTTCTCGAAGACGTGTCGTGCAGGCTGCGCTGCTGCTGCTGCTTAGCTGCGGATGACCTGGTAGGGGAAGCAAAGCTAGGCATAGAGCGCCCTGCTGTGGAAGCCCTGCCATCTTCTCCTTCACCTTGTTTGGCTGATGCTGACTCCCAATCATCTGGTGCATGCAATCCATGACGCTGTGGAGGAGCTGAAAGCTGCCTGGCGTACCTGGCAGCAGACCCTTGCTGTATCTGTGAAGATCTGCTGTGGCTCAGTTGCCTGGATTTTCCAGCTGGTTGTTCTGGCACTGGGGGGTTCTGATCATCGGGGATGATCCCCTGAGCCATGAGATCATGCAGAGAGGTGTGGAAGCGCGCAGGTTGCTGGACAGGCAGGTGCAGCTCTGAAGTGCCCCTGGACCAGGGCTGTGCTGGCGATGCCCTGTCTGCATGACTCACCAAGGTGTTCAGAGAGATATGAGTGTGCAACGGCTTGCTGGGATGAGTCATGGATAGGTTGCCTGAATGATGCGATGACTGCGCATCAATGGCAGCTGAGTTGAGTCTTGAGTGATGAGTTGCCTGGAGCAGGTGGCTGGACTGCAGGTTCTGCCTCCTGCTGGCAAGACCGCTGGAAAGCGGCCTGGAGTGAGGGCAGGAGGGCAGGGCATTGGGGCTTCCCCAACGCGGCCGCTTCATCAGATTGTGGTCAGCAAAATGACTGTTCATCTTCCCCTGCTTACTGCGCCCTGCCATATCACCAGTTGGCCCCATTACATCCATGTCCATTTCAGCTTCTCCTTCAGGGTATGTGGTCTGGACACCCATTTGGGTGGAAGCTCCAACCCTAGCAAACACATTTGGGCGGCCACTGACAACCCCAGTCGCCGCTTCCTCCCATTTGAGGTGGCTCAGATCGGGCCAGTCCTCCTCTTCTTCCGCCTGACTGTGCTGGGGCAGGACTGCTTTGACAGGGCTGTTCTGAAGGGATGCAGAAGCCTGCCAGGTGTCAGAAAGTGGCTTGGGTCCACCAGTTGCCCAGCCTGGGCGGGTCTTTAAGGGGGTGACAGGCACGGATGAGGAAGTAGAGGAGGGACGCCTTCTCAGCAGCGCCTGATAGGGAAGTCGCTTTTCTACCTGCGTCAAAGCATACATCCAACTGATATGGTGGAAAGCTCATGCTACAGACCCTAAGTCCACCAAGGGCAGCACTAAGTCCACCAAGTATAATCCTCCAAAGATTTTCACAGCACTTTTGAATCTGTTTTCACTATTCCCAAAGTCCTGAATGCGTGCTATGTCATACCTTTCTAGTTTATGAGCCGGGGCAGCACTGCGTCTACCAAGGGCAGCACTAAGTCTACCAAGGGCAGCACTAAGTCCACCAAGGGCAGCACTACGTCTACCAGTGGCAGCACTACGTCTACCAGTGGCAGCACTACATCTACCAAGGGCAGGGCAGCAGTATGTCTACCAAGGGCAGGGCAGCAGTATGTCTATCAAGGGCAGCACCAAGTCTACCAAGGGCGGCAGGTAATGCCACAGACACAAGGCGGAAACAGGGAGCTGTGAGCTTGATGACGATCAGGTGGCAAGCATACATGCCTGTTCACAGCAAAGTAGCTAGCGCCAGTTTGCAGCAGATTGCATGCATTGCTGTTTGAACTTCTCACAGTCTATGGCAGCAGCATCAGACGCTGCATGACATGTTGCACACAAGCTGTCGCTCCACTTACTGTCGGCATGTGCGCAAGTCTACTACTTGATATGAGCGCATTCTCCTGGCTGTGAGAGTGGCGCTTTGCACCTGCTGTGCTACTGGCTTGCTGCTGCCGCCTGATCTTGTTGACATACATTCCATCATTGGCCTGCACAGACCACTCTTGCATGATCAAAGGGACATTGTTACACAGAGTGCAAACTTTAAGAGATACATGGTCAGACGTCACATAATGTTTATCTTCGTTGATTGCATGGGCAGTCTCGGCGCAAAGCCTGTCAAGCCATATTGCAACAGGCTTGGTGCCAATTATGATATTGGGCAATTCCTGAGAGCTAGGCATTGCCTGTGCATACCAATAGGATGTGGACTTTAAGCATGCCTTGATGGTTGCTCAAGAGAGTAGCAAAGCATGCATCAGCTAGTTTAGACCACCTCCACACATGCTCTTGCTGGTGTGCTTACTGCAAAACCAGGACCTTGTACAGGGCGCTACTCGGAGCTGTACGTAGTTGACCCTAGGGGAAGGCACCTGTTAAATGAGTGAGTGAGTGAGTGAGTGAGTGAGTGAGTGTGTGAGTGAGTGAGTGAGTGAGTGAGTGAGTGAGTGAGTGAGTGAGTGAGTGAGTGAGTGAGTGAGTGAGTGAGTGAGTAGTGAGTGAGTGAAGGAACGAATAAACAAACAAGTACATGAATGATGTTTGAATGAATGAACGGGCTGATAGCAATGCCTTGCATGGACACCATGTGGACATTACATCATACAACAGTCGGATGCACACGAATCCCCAGATTTATGAATTATATGACAAGTCTGTCCAGGATGACAGCCATGTAGACAAGAGCTCATTGATTAATAGCTTACAGCGCCATGCAAAGCACAGATTATTGCACACTGCCAGGCAACAAGGTGGCCGGATGCTAGCATGGTGCAAAGTATGGGTCATGGCACCCACAGCCTGGGATTGAAAAAGAAGTATCAACAACTAGGTCATCATAATATGGCAACCAAGCTGCAAGACGGGTATTGCGTGCTTGAGACATAGCGAAAAAGTCCTTAATGCTGCAGATGTAACGACAGGCAGATACGCTGAGGGTTGAGGGCTGGTGGATGAACTGTAGGGTCTAGGGGTCTAGAAGGGTTACCCACCTGTTGCAAGCGAGCCATGAAGCGCTGCTTCATTTCCTGCAGGCTCTCCTGCTGGTTCACCCCCCTGTCACCCCTCTGCAGCCCAGCTCCGCCCCTGACAACAGCTCCTTTGTGGGACTTGTCCCATGCTGGAGGCTCCTACCAGAAAAGAAGGAGAAATTATGCAAATAATGGGGAAAATGGATGTTCCTGAGAAAACTGCAGAGGAAAATGCAGGTAGAGTTGAAAGACAATGCAGAAATACAACACTGATGCAAAACAGACACACAATCAGGTGGGAACAGGACAAAAGCCAACAGGCATTGCAACGCATGCAATGCAATGCTTGAACGCAGCAAAGTTAGCTATCATGGTAGATGCTGTGTGGTCAACCTGCGCTGGCCGTGCTCTGCGCTTGGGCCTAGGGCTTCTGGCAGCTGCCCTTGGGGTCTTGAGAAAGCACTTGTCAAACATGGCACTCAGATCTGGGCTGAGAGACCTGGCTGTTGGGGTGCTGGCATCTGTTGCATGGGCAGGGTAGGGGTATGGGGGTGCGGACCCCACTCTTGCAGGAGGGTGCGCATACATTTCACCACCTGAGAGATAGCGACGAGCTTGGTGCTAGAGTGAGCTCCCAACAATGTGGATACTGATGTGAGCTTGCAAAACCTCGCGCTGGCCAAGCTCATGTGAATTGTGGCTACAGGGGTCTGCCAGCACCCCAATGAGGCCAAGGGTGGAAGTGATTAGGAGCCAATCAAAAGCATGGGTTGGCCTGAGTGGGCCCAGGCCGGGAGACCATGGGTCCCCTCATCCATGTAGGGTAAGCAGGTCCTGAAAGCTTGATGGCCTTATTGCTTTTGCACCAGAATCGCACAGTCACATTCAATGATGTCAAATGTCGTTGATGGTAGTGTCACAGGAACTGGTTTTGTTGACAGAGCTGTGCTAGCAATGCATATGATCACTGCATAGAGTAACGCATACAACACAGGTGCATGCTTGCAGACAATGGTCCCCCTTAATGCATCACATGTAAGCAGCTTCATGTCACGTACTTCCTGATGTAGCTGTGTCGTACAATTGATTTTAGACTTGATTGAACAGACCTCTAGTCTGGTGCATGCGCCAGGGTTGCCAGGGTGCCAAGGCCCTTGCCTGCTGTGGGGGTCGGCTCCCCCCTGAGGCTTGCCTGCTAGCCAGGCTGTATGTGCGCATCGGCCTCAGCTGCAACTGCTGTTGAAGCTGCTGCTGGCTTGTGCCCAAAGGCATTGATTTCACCTGAGAAGAAGGCAATGACCAAGAGTTGAGCTTGTGACAGCAACATTTGCCAAACAAGTGCCAAACATATGGCTTGAAGGGCAGGGCCCCTGAGGTGCGGTCAAGTCTTTGTGTGTTTTCAACTGTCTTGCTAGGTGTGACAGTGCCAATCAGCAGAGCATTTGAATCCACCCCACAATAGGACTGCTGTAATGCAGAGCCTGCATCAAGTTTCACTTTTTCGCGTGATTGGCAGCACCACAGCACATATGGACAGGTAGTAAACAAAACTATCTGTGCAGTATAAGGAAGCGTGCATGGCACCTTGTGGATGTGGTTGTGTGAGGGCTCTGATGACAGGGAGGCCTCATCATCAGAATGCATGGCTGAGAAGATGGGATAGCTCTGAGGACCCCTGCATAAGCCATTCTCATGCTGAGCAGCTTTGCATGTCCTTCCTGAGCTCCAGGCTGCTCAAAGCAGGCAGTTTGACATTGACATGCTTGCTGGGCTCTATGGAAATACAGCAGTGAAACAGTCAAAGAGATTGCAGGTCACAGCCGGTGATTGGGCTGGGAATGTCCCACTGTTGTCACCACATAGGCTACCAACCAATACGCATTCTTGCACGACGTTTGGGACGCCCAAATTCTCACAGGGCTCGAGCAAACATCAAAGTATTGCCTCTGTATTGCAACTAGGTGAGCATACTGCAGAGCCTAGCAAGCCTATGCAGCATGAATGCCCAAGGCTGGAAACACAGACCAGTGGGACCAGGCTAGCTGCAAAGAAATTCCAGAAACCACAGGTCCATGCATGTGTACCATATTGCAGTATGTGCACATGTTCAGTGCAGAAGCTGCAGCGCCACTTACTGGCTTTTTCATGGTTTCAGGAGTTGCTTCAATACCTGGAAAGAGCAGGGCGCGGCAGCGGGGTATCCAGGTGGCCATCATCTGCCTTGGGGGGTGCCTGCTGCTCCCCTGGGGCTACCCCCTCACCTCTGGCACTAGCTCCCAGACCCTGCTCGCGACTTTGCCTTATCAGTCAGCAAGCACTACTTGTTTTAGATCAGTTCAGATTGGTAGGCTTTGCACAAGCATGCCGGACATGAATCTGCATTTGAGCTGGCGATTTTCCAGCAGGGGTGGTGATGCACATGCAAATGTGGCTCAAGGTGCATGTGCAAAACAAGTCAACAGCAAGGCAGGCTTATTTTGGCAGAAGAAGTTGCGCTTATCCATACCTGACCAAAGACCTCAGACAGATCTGGGACACTGGGCTCTCGCAGCTCCCCATACTCCTGTGGCAAACCTCCTTGCAGCATCTGCAGCTTGCTCTTCAATTTTGCATGATTTGTCGTTGCAGCGAATACAGCAAAACTGCTTTGACAGAACATACCCTAGCGGCAGGGTCTGAGAGACCGCAAATCTGTGGAACCCACTCGCGTTGAAAACTTCCACTGGACTGCACGGATAGACATGCAAATGTTGGTAGGGAGGAAGCGCTGCACGTCAAGTTGTAAGGCATTCTTGAGGTATGACTGGCACACCTGTATGATGGCTGCCAGCTCTCTCTTGATTTGGCCAGCATGTGCTGCTGCATTTCTCAACAGCAGCACAGTCCCCAAAGCATCGTCAGACATCAGTGCTGTAGGTTTGGTGGCCACTTTCGGGGCCTCACCACGTCAAGCCATCAAGCAGTGCCACCGAGCACTTCCTGCCATACCGATCCTGCCATACCGATCTTCTTATGCCAATCTTGGCGTACCGATTGTTCCAGCGTGCTGCCTGGCATCGGATTCAGAGCATGTCGCTGAGTCCGAATTCGCTTGGTCAAACGTTGTCAAGTGTGGACGATTACTAATGGCACTGCTATGCAGTTGCCCACGTGCGTCAAACAAAGCTCTGCAACGCCATATTGCGAGCACGTAAACGACAGTCAGCCTTCATTGACTGT
>JAABUO010005110.1_pt1 | contig 15378 bp, 25 predicted proteins | sample 5559291 | NCBI WGS metagenome assembly JAABUO01 (sample SAMN10711878, study PRJNA513372) | rock metagenome | isolation source: Antarctica rocks | place: Antarctica: Victoria Land, Finger Mt sud
ATCCATGTGTTTGTCATAGCCAGACGTAGGTGCCACAAGACGTGGCTTGCTTCCTTGATCGCATGCGTTGACTTGTGGCTACAGCGGAATGCGCGTAGCGTCCCCTTCGCAACCGTTAAAAGCTCTTGCGTATCAGCAGCTCACGAGTTTCCCCATGTGCTAAACGTTCCTTGTGCTGAAGCGGTCAAAATTCAAGTTGGTCACCTACTGCAGACGTGACTGCAGCAACTCGCAATGAATAGCTCCCTAACATTTCCCCATGCTAGTCATACTTGCTTATGCACGCGCAAAATCAGACGGCCCTTCAAGGCGTCCTGTGTTGCCAACACGAACAGAAAGCAGCAAGGCAGCAAATCTGCTGCAAAGGTGAAAAGCTGAATTTTTTGACACTGCCATGGCATGTAGGTCAAGATGTTTTGTGCCAACTGGCTCCCTGGGAGGTGCAGGTCAAGGGGATCATAGAAGTGTCAGGTGGCAAGTCACGACACTTTGGTTTTGCTGAAAACACTGCTGAGGACTTACCTGTCCGTGAGCAATCTGATGCTAGCACCAGCAAGAACATCTCTGACTTGCTCAAAGGTGACTACCACACCAGGAAAGACTGCACATCAAGCACCCTTGGAGTTCATTCTCACATACTGATGCACTGTGCTGGCGACCAATCTGATTCCCTCTGGTGCATATGAACAGACACTACATGCATGCTAAAGTCGCTGCTCTTATGACGCTCCATCTTCAAAACCACTGCGCATCAAGCAGTGACAGCAATGGGTCGCCGTGGCCACAGGTCTGATCCTGCCTGTCGGATTCCCTGACAGCGTCACCCCTGACTACCTTGCCTATCAGCTATGGGCAGTGCCCTCTCACATCACAGGCTGGATGGGCAGCTCCCTTATCACCTCCAGCCTATTGGCAGCAGTGGGCCTGAAGGCAGGAGCAGGCACAGCTGCTGCTGGTGCAGCCAGCATACGCTGGATCACCAAAGATGGTATTGGAGCCCTTGGCAGACTACTGGTAAGCATGCTGCTTACCATTCAATGCACCTGATGCATGCCGAACATTCCTGCTGACTGTTGCATTGGCATGAGCGGCATGTCAGCTGCCCTGGTGGTAAAGTCATCATGCTCAGTGCCGCATCAAGGCGCTTGTCATCAGAACCTCAGCTGACGTGTTGTATTGGATTGAGCGCAAGTCGTGTGAAGGTCCTAATGTGTCATACTGAAGAAGCCAAATTGATATGAGTCAGCGCGACACATGCTGCTATTGCACAAAGCATTGACCTGAATATTGAGTGGCAATGCACTGTTTGGAACCTGCCTGGGTGAGGCTAGAGCAGAGATTGGCACAGCTTCAAATCAACCAATCAGTTGATCAATGCGACGTAGGTGAGTGCGGGTCGGGGTGGCACCGTGTTTGATGAAGACCCCAAGAGATGGCGCCTCATTGCTGAAGGCTTCACCACCAGCGGGCGTGCCCTGGAAATTGCCACGGCAGTCTTCCCCCAGCAATTTGTGCTTCTGGCAGGTGTGCTTGTTTCAGTCTTACCAAAGTTGGGGCAGGCGAGGGGCGGATTTGGTTGTGTTTGCAGCTGCATTGCTATCTTGCTGAACGAGAGCTGATTGGTGCAGAAGTATCACCGGCAGAAACAAAGCACGATGCGCAGCTACAGCCCACAACGGCACGCTGCATCAGTTGCAATCCGCCTCAGAATATTGCTGATTCATTCTGCCATCAAGCTGCATGTAGCCACCTACCAACTTAGCCATAGATCTCATCTGTGCACGTTCTCCAGACAGCAATGTGCTCTTCTGAATACCCAGCTGCTCTTACATTAGTTGTGGTGCTGGTGCAGGGCTAGGAAACTTCACTAAAGCAGTGGGCAAGGGAATGGGCAACCCCTGCTTCCGGATCATCCAGACACATTTTGCCAAAAATAACAATGTTGGTGATGTGGCAGCCAAAGAACAGGTGAGGAGTGCTGCTTTGCATTTGCAGAACAATACTGGAAAGAAATTCTACCGTCATCATGAAACCCCAATGTTGTCCTGTTTGTCTGCTCTGGTCACAGTCTTTTGACCATGCCAAAGCTTTTCTGAGCTTTTGTTGACATCTGTGAGCTCTGTCACGTGGTGACAGTCATCCTTTGAAAAGAAAAAGAAAGAAAAGAAAACAGAAAAAAAAATCATCCTTTGCACTGTGCCCTCACCCTGATAGTCTGTTTCATTCATATACTGCCCTCTTGTGGTGCTAGTCAAGCTAACATAGTGTCATGATAGTTGCTCTCATGTACGCTCAGATGTAACACTCGACACTTCTTTGCAAGCTGCACAGCTCATCAGCACCACAAGATGATCACGTTAGCTCCGTTGAGCTTCGCACATACAGGTATGGGAAGTCGTGGCGCAGCTGATAGGTTTGGCCCTCAGCGTTGCTCTGTTGAACGGCATAGACGCTACTGGGGACCCAACAAACGCTGTCTGGGCCTGGGTGGCCATCCAGTCTGTCCATGTGGCCCTGCGATACAAGTCTCTCAGCGTGATACAGCTACCCACCTTGAATCAGAAGCGCTCCTGCGCTCTTGTGAACGCCCATCTGCAGGGTCAGCAATTACCAGGTAAACCTGTTGCATCCTCACTGATGCTGATGCGTTCTTGATGCGTGCATGCATGCATAGCAAGGTTGCTTCAGAGAACCTTGCCACCTGCAAACAATGCTATGGGCAGCAGCATGCGTCAGCAGTTTTGAGATTTGTGTATGTTCAACTTTACAAACACTCTTCTGAAGCTGCTGTTACTGACGATGTTGATTACAGGCAAGTGCAGCTGGAGCAAGGCATCGTGCACTGCATAGCAATGCTGGAAGACTGACCGCCACCATCACTAGCCATGCCTGATTTGTCTGACTGGGACCGATCATGATCAGGCTATTTGTTTTGAACATGCAGACATGCCATGCCACGCAATGACGAAGAACAAATACCTCAACGGTCTGAATCAGGCTGTTTGTTGCAAAATGTGCATACATACCGCGCAACAATGAAGAAGAACTCGTGAGCGGTCTGAATCAGGCTGATTAGTGCAGATGTGAAGAAAGGCAACTATGAAGAGGCAATGCTTGCTGGGCCTACCAGCAGCACCCCTTCTGTGCAGTTTGGCTGCAGTGCCTCAAGAGTCTTCAGTGACTCTGACACTGTAAGCACGACATGCTCCAAGACATGACTGCCATAGCTTGGATTGCCTTGCTGCACCTGACTGCGTCTGGGCATGTGTTGTGTTCACCCAGCAATGTACTTTACTGCTTGTCTTCATGGTCCTCTGTCCCTAGCGCTACCTCATGACTCATGGACATGCTGCAATGCTGGACAAACACCAGCCAAGCGTCACTCTGTTTGGATTGATTGTGGGACACATACAAGCTTTTGATTATACAGATAGGATGCAACAAATAGACCTCAACAGATAGGACAACAATTGGGACATAATAGTGGCCCAAATTGTGACTGTACTCATAGCCAACTCTGCGTCGCGCTGCGCAGACTCAGAGGCTTCTGTCATTGGCTGAATTGTACTCGGAAGAGAGGTACATTCTGGTGTGGAAGGGCTGCAAAGGACAGGTCCTGCTACAGACAACAGCTTGTCCTACAGACAATCTAAGGGCGCTATGGCAGGTAAGTGCAGCAGGTCGCCTGCACAGCCCTACACCTTTTGTGTCAGGCCATTTTTTGGTGACAAAATGTTTTACCCACTGAAAATTGGCGTTTTTGTCCTAACTTTGTCCTAACTTGGTACAAGTACCTGAGATTCAAATGTATGATATGTTGCTCGGCAACAACAACAACTAATCCTACGCAGCTGGTTGTTGCAATGTTGTCCAGGCCACCGAGCATCTTTGAGCTGCAAGCAAATTGCTGCAACCACATCTTGTGGGGCAGTGTAGTGTTAACGTTGCACATGCAGCAGTAGGATCAGTAACATGGATGGTATGAGTGTATAGTTTGGCCGGCAGCATGTACCCCACTAATTGACAGCACCCGGCCTTGACATGACAGACTGGAGTAGTCTTGCAACTAGGTCAGCCCATAGGCGGCATTGTGATATGCATGTAAGATCATGCTGCACAAGTTTGCTGGGACTTGTGCTTGGCATGCATGGTGATTCTACAGCTGTTGGTGTATATATATGATGCGTGCTGTTCAAGCACAAGCTGCCTGCAGGCTGGCTGGTTGGCAAACAAAGGCATCAAAGATGCCTCAGACAGTCAGCTGCTGCAAAGCCTGAGAGCAATGCAGGCCAACATTGACAGTTTTCTGCAAGCAACGCAGCAAGCAGGTGAGCTTGTTCCAGACTGCATTCGATGCATAATCAATGGCATGCTTTGAGACGTTGAATATTGCAATGAGACGTGTTAGCCTCAACAAAACATTACAGTCAGGTATCCTCACAGAATGCATTGTGCAGGTTGGGACACAGACAGGATTGTTATCAGAAGTGATGAGGACAGATTTTCTATTGTGCAAGGCAGTTGACATCAGTCAATGAAGGAGTCTTGTCACACACACGATTGAACTTCGCGATGATCAGCGTTGACAGCACGGATGTAGATGCTGAGGGGATCCATCTGTCTATCCTGCAGGATGCCTGTGTCCTCTTGTCATGCCGTTGTTGCGGTCAAACGGCTATAGAATATGCCCGTTGAGAGCGGTTGAGAGCTGTCTGCGAGACTGCGTGTAAATTGAATTTGGGTAAGAGGCTGGCATATTCATCCGCGCTATGGAAGCCACCTGGGCAACTGATGCAAACATGACACATAACTATCACATCAACGAGCGGATGACAAAAAGCGCCAGCGTGGCAGCATGTGACCATCAGCCAGTACGATGGCATGTGTCAAAGGTCAACAAGGTCTTGCGTCATTTATGTTGGTCGAATACTAACTGCTGAGTTTTATCCCTCTTGAGTCAATTTTCCCCTCATGGAACTTTCACGTGTGTTGGATTATCCCTTTTTCAGCCGTCGTTGTCCCGCTCCTCTTCCTCACTTTGGAAAGAGCGTGTGCTTGACCTTTGCTCGTAGTCGCAGTGGCCGAGCTTCGCTGGGCAGATCTTAGCTGGGGGAAGCCCGTTAGCTAGCTTGAAGGCTTTGTAGGCGCAAAGGCCGACTTGAAAGGTGTTGCTTGGTACGCCCAGCCGTCAGCTTCTTCACCCGTCCGATCCCTCCTACGGCATATTGCTCGTCTTCTGCCTCGCCTGCTGCGGAAAGTGTAATCGCCTGATCTCAGCCAACGGTCACAATCAAAGAGGCTGTTGGGTTGTAAGGCTTTGGCAGTGCAGACGGCAAGGAGCAGTGCGTAGGCACGTGAGAGGTCCTCACGCTCGGCTAAGCAAGGTCGTGCTGTGCCACTTGCGACTACGGAGAGCACAGGCGAAGCAGCTCAGTTTCGCACGCAGTCTGCTTACAGCAACAACAACCTTTCCCTCTGCCGCGGCCCCGGTTGTTACCGATTGCCACGTATCGATCCGAGCACTTCTACCGCAAGCCGGTGACCTGATAGCGACGGGATCATGTCAAACCAAATGTGGACACACACACAGCGGCAGAACACCATTTCGCAGCTGTGAGTAGCTTGCAAGCTTTTATGACTTGAGATGTCAACTATTGCTTGTGTACATGCGAGCTCTTCGTCCTCGCAGCCTCGTCTTGACTCCATCACGCCCTGCTCCGTGAGATTTGTCGTGAGCTGCAAGGTCACAACGCAAATTTCTCGACATTTCGTCGCTCAGGACATACCTTATCCATTTCGCTTGCGAACACTGCTTTTACGCGGTAAACTCGACTGTAGTTGGAACTGCTTAGGTAGGTGACTTGCTGTCTGCAGGGCACAGAAGATGTCACACCTGACAGCAAAGCCTCTGGCAGAGCTGCACCAGCTAGCGACTGATCTGGAGAACCTTGCCTTCAGCAAGGCACAAGGCAATCAGGCAAGCCAGCTTCTACAATCAAGCACCAGCAAAGGCAGCCAGGTTGCTCCTTATTTGACCGGCGCTCTTTGCGTGCAGGAGCAATATGTCAACATCCTGTCCAAGAGGATGAAGAAGCTTGAAGCACAGCAGAGCGGTCTGGCAACTCAGCAGCCAAGCAGCGTTCCTCAGCTGCTGCAGCCACAGGATCTGGCTCAGCAGCAGCACCTGCGGCTGCAACAGCAACAGCAGCAAGCTCAGCAGCAGCAGCTGCTGCATCAGCGGCAGCAGCAACAGATGCTACTGCAAAGATCTCAGCAGCAGATTCAACACCAGCGGGCCCAAAGCATGCAGGCCCAACAGCAAGCCATGGCTTCAAGTGCTGGCTCACATGATGATGACCAGTTTGCTCAGATGTCTGACGTCTTTGGCCTCTACAACTCTGCACCGTCTGCTTCTGTCAGCAGCCAGCAGCCTGTTAACCAGGCTTACATGCACGCACAATCGCAAGCTCAGGCTCAAAAGCTGCAGCAGCAGCACAAGCAGCAAGCTGCGCAGATGCCTCAGATTCCTGGGCAGCTCCCTGATCAGCTCAAGCAACAACAGCAGCAAGCTCAGCAGCTTCAGCAACGCCAGTACCAGCAGCACTTGCTCCAGCAGCAGCAGAGGCAGCAGCAGCAGCAGCAGCAGCAGCAGCAGCAGCAGCTACGTCTTCAGCAGCAGCAGCTGCAGCAGCGTCAGCAGCAGCAAGCGCAACAGCCAGTATCTGCTGGCTACTCACAGCAAAGCCAACAGCAAGCTGCCTGGCAGCAGCCACCGCTGAGCGTCTCACAGCAGCAGACAGGCTCAGGCATGTCTCTAGCTGACAGCGAGAATGAGGCTCGCATGAACAAGTTTTGGAGCATTCAGGAGACAATTCGTAACGGCTACTTGTACCAACTGCAAGCTCTCCACAGCGATCCTTACCTTCGGCCACCTTTCCTTGCTGAAAAGTGCAAGGTCTGCTTCACATAGTGCTGTCATACTGAACATACACAAGGCGTGCAAGCGTCGAAAGTGCACGTACATACCGTAGGTCATATCCTACCAACACCATAGCTGCCTTCTTCATTTTTGTTGCAAGGCACCACTGGGCGTCAGCTGGTACAAAGTCTTACACAGCTATGCTGTACATGACACACATGATGTACCGCTGACACAGTATGACAGAGCCATCAGATAGAGCCCATGACCTGCTGTGTGAAGATGCAGTCTTCCAAAGAATGAGTCAACATGACGTTCAGGGTGGTGTGCAGGATTATGTCGTCAGGGCTTTGCGGGTGTCATTGCTGCGCAGAGGGGACCCCCAGTCCATGGCCCATGTGGGCACAGAAATGCTGCCAAAAAAGGTGCACCCACGTGTTCTGTCAGTTGACAGCTTGCCCTCCTGTCTGACCTCAAGCAAATGCTTAGTGTTCATCATTTTGACACCCACATGTGCTGTCAATTGTCACCAGCTTGCCCTCCTTTTCTGCCTTGAAAGAAAACTCAAAGGGGCTGTCATTCTGACACCCGCATGTGCTGTCAATTGTCGCTGACTTGCCCTCCTTTCTGATCTCAAGCAAATGTCAGGGGGGCTGTCATCTTGACACATGCATGAGCTGTCAATTGTTACAAGTTTGCCCTGGTTTTTGACCTCCAAACCCATGCCAAGGTAGTTCTTCTGACACCTGATATGTCTGACACCCATGATCCATGCATGACATGGTTGCAGTCATGCATGAAGGTCACCATGAGCTTACTGGCTGTTCCCATACACACACCTGACTCAGCCCATACCATACGACCATGTATCATATCATGTACTACATAAACCCAAAGCACAGCTTGGCAATCATCTTCTTCCCTCCCACCTACCTCCCAAGTTGTATCCCTACAGTGGAAACGCCTGATCTTAGTCCCCAGGCGTTCCTGAGTTTAGATTCATTCTGCAAAATGAGCCTTTCTCACAGGAGTGACGCTTCTGTATCCCAGAGATGAGATAGACCCTCTGCGCATTTTGGTTGCACATCATTGTGCTGTCAGGTCTTTCAAGCTACTCTTGTGACAACACTCCGGCCATATTTTGCAGAACTCTATTCAGAACCCTGGCGTCAATTGTGATTCCTTCATTGTCATTGTGATTCCTTCATTGAAACCGCGCCCATCCTAGCCAGTAATTGTGCAGCTGTGTCAGCTCACAAGTTTGCCAGGCAGATTGATTTATACCTGGCTGCTAACAAGCTGTATATGATGTTGCAGTTAGCCGGCGTCCAGTTAATGCTAGATGACCTTGAGGTTGGCGTCAAAACTGTCAAAGCCATGCTTGCCAAGGCGAAAGATGACGTAAGCTGCTCAGCTCAGAAAGCATGCATCCACCAGGTTTCAAGCAAAGCATGTAGTGATGCTGCATTTATAAGTACACTGCATTGCTGTTCTTGCTGCAGCTTGTCAGCAGCGTTGCTGACAGCATCAGCAACAAAGTGCTGCGTTCCTTACTGGCTTACCCTGACCAGCGTCTGCCTTTCCCATCATTATATGGACTTATTGCCTTCAATGATTGCCTTTCATTGCCTTTCATCATTGCCTTTCATCACTGCTTTCATCACTGCCTTTCATCACTGCTTTCATCACTGCCTTTCATCACTGCCTTTCATCATTGCCTTGCCATGTGTGTTGACAAAGGTGGTGTGATTGTGTGATTGAGCTCTGCCTCATCAGTCATGGCTATATCTTGTTTTATGCATGACTCATTTGAAATTGTTTGCAGGCTGCAAGAGCTGCTGGAGCACAGCACACACAGTCGCACCCCCCGGCCCCCATGCTCATGGGGGCCACCCCCCAGCAGGGTCTACCCACCCCCCAGCAGCTGCACAGGCCTAGCACCCCAAGCACAACAACTGCAGCAGCAAGTGGGCATGAAGGGTTTGCGGGGGAATCTGGTGCAGCTGCAGCCCCTGGTGAGCTGCTATTCTTCTGCTCTGCTTGCCATTCACTGCTGCAGCTGTGCAATCATACCAATGGTCTTGACTACTTGCTAATGATTTTGTTTGGTGTTTCAGTCTATTTGGTCAAAAGGTTGTGGTTGGCTCAAATAGCCCTTCAGACTGTAATGAATGAAATGAAGGCATGAATGAAGCAGCCAGCTGGATACAATGCAATATTAGAGATGGTTCAACAGAGGGTTGCTGTCCATGCTTGTGCGTTGAATATATGTGTGCGTAGCTACACATGCTGTTGCATGCAATATGTCTGGCAGCACAACTGTCTGCCAGCTGGCACCTGTATCAGTCATCTATGTGGTCAGCTGTTGAAAGTAACATGCTGTTGGTGGTAGTGGAAATCCTTATATCATCACCAATGCCTGGTATTTCTGACCAGAGTGCATTCAGACAGTCATAATGTAAACATCTTCAACAACTTTGTGTCACACAGTTACTTGATGATTGTCTTTGTTGTGCAGGTGGTGCAAATGCTGGCAGATCTGTCAGCCTGTTGACAGAGTTACCTCAGGCGCCTGCCTCTGCCACCGCTCGCTCCACTCCAAGCCCACTGGTGCCACCGCCAGGGGCATCGGCTCCAGCAGTGGCCCCTTTCACTGCTTCAGCTGCAGCGCCAGACGCCAAGCCAGTGCAAGTGAAGAGCGAGGCTCGGGCTGTCACCCCACCCCCTGCAACACACGCAGATACAGACATGGGGGTCAAGGCTGAAGAGGAGCGACAGCAGCAGACCGGCGCAGCACCAAGCCTGATCAGTGCAGTGACCCAGACTGGGGTCAACCCCGATGCACCCCCCCAGCTACCCTCCACGCAGTCCATCCTAGAGGATGGCCATATCTTCATGCCACAAATGCCAGCTGATTTGCAAGCTGAGCTGGCAAGCTCAGCCTCTTCCAGCTTCAATGGCATTGCCACATTTGGCATCATGCAGCAGCAGCTGTCGTCTACCTTTGATGGTAGCCCCCTGCTGGCTGGGGACTTTGCTGCTGACCTGTTCTCATCCCCAGCCTTTGCTGTGACAGACGTGGTTGATGATGAAAGCAATGGAGCAGTGGCTGATGCAGCTGTGGGAAGCAATGTTGGAGCTGGGCCACCCATCATTGACATTGCTGCTTTCAATGCAGCTGCAGGTGTGATGTTCAGCCACAACGTTTATCAGCAGCAGCATCATGCACGCATGCATGCATGCAGCACTTCAATCCCACAACTTGAGCTCATGTTTGAGCATTCTGAAAGGCAAGTATAACTCCAGCCTTGTGGCCTACAAGCATTGCTTCCTTTAGAGGCTGTCTGAGTGTCAGTGGGATGCATTGAACTTCCACCAAGCCGCTTAGTAAAACATTGATGGCATTTTTGGCATGCCTACAGGTGCAGCATTGAGCAGGTCTCAGACAGCCCCCCCAATCGCCCTGCTTAACCCACCCCACCCCACTCCAGTCACCCCCACCATTCTATCCACCCTGGCCAGCACAGCATCTGCAGAAGAGGCGGGAAATGATCCCAGCTCTCCCGCCAGCGCCACCACCGCCCATCAGCTGCAGAAGAAGAGGAGTGCAGATGCCAGGGAGGCCCAGTCGACCCAGTCTGCCCCCTGCCTGGGGGGCCTGGGGAAGCGGCGGGCTTCTGAATCCAACATCAGCGTGCACATGGATGCCAAGAGGTCAAGGCCTCGCCGAGCTCATGTCGAGGCTGCTATCAAGCAGGTGTGTCTGCGCTGCTTGTGCTGAAGTGGATTTCTGGGCGCAAACGTTGTTTCAAACTCGATGCATGTGGGCGCTAATGTCAAGCAGGTGCGTCTGTGCTGCTTGTGCTGAAGTGGATTTTGGGCTCAACTCTTCTTTCAATCTCGATGCGTGTGAGTGCTATCGTCAAGCAGGTGCGTCTTTGCTGCTTGTGCTGAAGCAGCATTTTGGGCTTGAGTGTTGTCGTTTCAATCTCAATGCGCGTGAGTGCTAATATCAAGCAGGTGAGTCTTTGCTGCGTGTGCTGAAGTGCATTCTGGCCTAATGCAGGGAGGACTCTCTAGCCTATTCTGCATATCTATTGTAACTAATGGGCTGTTGTGCTGTGTCAAATTTGATCCACTTGCGCTTGTGTCTCTTCAGCCAGCGAGACCTGCAAGGAAGCTGCTAAGCTTCAGGCACAGACAGCCTTCTCATTGGCCTCAGACATGCACACACGCACATGCGTGTCAGCAATTCCACCACATGTCAAGGCTGATCTATCCGTGCTTGTGTTTGTTCAGGTCAGCAGGAGTGGCTAAGCTTGGGGCGACAGACAGCCTGTCATTGGCCTCAGACATGCACACACGCGCATGCATGTCAGCAACTCCACCACATGTCAAGGCTGATCTATCTGTGCTTGTGTTTGTTCAGGCCAGCGGGAGTGGCTAAGCTTGAGGCAACAGACAGCCTCTCGTTGGCCTCAGATGCACACACACACCATGCATCTCAGCCAGTCCACTACATGTCAAGGCTGATCTGTCCATGCATGTGTTTGTTCAGGCCAGCGAGACCTTCATGGGACTGGCTAAGCTTGAGGCGACAGACAGCCTCTACTCCCGGGACTGTATTATGCTGACCTGTACTTTGGAGGCTGGCAGTGCACCGGCGGGCACGGCTGACACCTGGCGAGCAGTCACTCTGCGGATCAGCAGCTCATACCCACATGAGCCGCCTTCAGTGGTTGTCCGGATGTCACAAGATGCTCAGCTTGCTCCTCAGGTGAGTGCTGTGCGTCTTGTATGAGTGCTGTCCAGCAATCAATCAACCAATCAGTCAGTCAGTGATTCAGTCAGTCAGTCAATCAACCAATCAATCGCTCACTCATGCACTCACTCACTCGTTTAGTCATGCATTCACGCTATGGTCAATCAATCCGTCAATCAATCAGTCAGTCAACCAAATGATTTACATTCCCTGGCTTTGGGACTCATCAGGGCATTCAACAGACAATGACCAGGAAATCAGCACGCATAAAGCACAAAAGATTTTAAGGCGTTCAACACCACATCTGTGTTTCTTATGCTGTGTGTCTACCTACCCACTGTGGGCTCTGAGTGGGGTCAATATCTGATTTACAATGGCTTGAGGCCTTACCATTGTAGTTGTGTTTTGCCTGGAGTGGCAGTTGCAGCTTATGCGTTTCTTTGGTGCATGTTCTGGCAGCCCTTTGTTTATTCCAGAAGGTTCCCAATTCATTTTGTAAAACAAGTCCATCCCAGTGGTCGGCTCTGCAATGATGATGCCAGAGTGCATGCATGTATCTTTGGCTTCAGACAGCCCTGCACGGTTGCTGACCAACAGAAGCTGTATGAGAAAGGGCATGGAACCACAAAACATGTGCATCTTTTCAATCTTATTCAAAAATGTCTCAGAAAGTGCTTGGTGTCATGTTGTAGGGCGAGGCTGTGAGGAGTGTTTTGGAGACTTCCCTTTCCACTCTGCCCTTCCCACCCAGCTTAGAAGGCATTCTTAGGTGCTGGATCTCAGCTGTCCAATCCGTCGAGAAAGCCTTCCTGACATCGTCACAGCTCACTGGGTCCCAGGTGGGCTTGCAAACAACAGCCTTAGGTCAAGTTGGCACAAATCTGCTTCAGCAGAGCCCGTATGCCATGCAAGCAGTCACACCAGCTGTCATTTCCGTGGGAGCGTTGACGCCACTGCCGACCCCAGCTGTGGCCACAGCCAGCGGCAGCTTCTCCACACTGAGTGCCTCCAACACCACCGCTGGGAATGTCTTCCCAACCATGAGCACCGCCACTGCCATAGCCAGGCCCAGCTATTCCACACTTGGTGGGTCCAGCGCCACAGCTGGAGGTAGCTTTTCAGCACTGGCTGGCTCAGCTGCCACCGCTGGGACTGTCTATACCACTTCTGGAATTCCCTTGGGACGCTCTCGGACCCTACAGAAGCAGCTATCCACTGGGACACAGCACAGTCAGCTACGCACCATGATGGGTTCAATGCAGAGCAACCCAGGATTAGTGTCAACCCCCTCGGCCAGAAGCACCCCTTTGATGTTTCCCACCGCTGCGTCAAATCCAATGGGCTCTATTGCAAGCCTGGTATCTGCTGGTTTGCTGCCGCAAAGCAGCGGGGTGATGACGCAGACTCTGCCCCAGGGCTCTTTGGGTCATTTGGCAGCACTGCTAGATTTGCCACATGGCAGTTCATCCACTGCAGCTATGATGCCCTCTTTCACACCTCAATGAAATTATGTTCTTGGCACTGGTACGTGCTGTATTCGTTTTCATTATGTGCTCTCAAGTATCACTATTTGAAGAGAGACAGATGTGCTGAAAGTGGCAGCTTGAATGATAATATGGCAGCTTAGTTTGAATCAGCTCATGTGGTATACAGCTCTGGCAACTTCGGACTTCAATGCAGGCAAGCTACGTTTTGGAGTGCAAATTGAACTTAGGATTGCTTATTTCAAGCAGTATGGCTGCATATCCAGCTTTTTAATGCATGACCCCTCTTCAAGAACGCCGTCTGCCTGCTTTTCAGGCTTTTTTTTTGCTGGTACTGGTCTTGGCAGTTTTGTGCATGTTGTTGACTAAAGTATGGTTTACAGTCTTGTCTGAAAGCTTGTAGCATTGATGAACTGCTGTGTTATTGCAAACGTTTTTCTGTGGTCAAGCCTGTCCTGTTTGATTATGCTTGGCCATGCCTTTTGTTATGTTTATGCGCTCGTTTTGCTAAATACTTTATGTACGCAGTAGCCGGCATAATGCCATGTCAAGCAGCTTAGAGAACAACGGTAGTTTGCATTCTCTTTTGCTCATAGGTAATGTAATAGACATTGCATCATTTTGCTTGACTGCACTCAGTCAGTCAGGGGCACATATTTGCATGCTTTGCCCGTACTCTTCTTCTGTGCTGCAGTCAAACTGAAGTCTGCATCCTTCACCTGCGAGTCTATGCAAAACGCAATCGCACAGCGAGATTGCAGGGCCGCATCACTTCGCAAACCTTGCAGCAATGCTGCGAGCACCTCGGGTACGGCTGCTCGTTGAACCGCGAACTGCATTTCGTTGCTGCCTGTAACCTAACGACGTGACTCGACCTTGTTGACGTTGTTGCAGGTTCTCATTACTGGGGACGATCCGTTCACAAAATTCGAAGGCATCAAGATCCAAGCCATCGCCAAAATCGTCGGCACAAGTCTCACCGTGAGATCAGCTAGTACAGAAGACGGCAAGCTGGCACTGCCGTGCTTGCTAGCTAACTCTCAACACGTCAGCGGCGGCAATGTCATAGCCAAGCTTCTTGTCGCAGCACATGGCCATACGCTTTACCCCCAGGCCCCTTACAGTTCTGACAAACGATACAGGGCTGCACAGATTGATGCATGGCTTGACTACAGTACAGCCGAGCTGCAACACAGACAGGTACAGGCTATGCATCCTGGCATGATCTGTGATCTTTCCAGCAAATGCGTCTGTGCATGTCGAGCTCAAGGCCAACATGTGTCCTAAAATCAGTTGTACTCAGCATGTAGAGAGCTGTGTCTGCGTAAAGTTGCATGCTGAATTTGCAGGGAGGCAACAAGGACCAAGCCACCATGGTAAACAGTTTGATGCCACTTGAAAGAGCTCTTTCGGCGCAGACATACTTGGTGCAAGACACCTTGAGTCTTGCTGACATTGTCATCGCTTTGGACATCAAGCACATGGTAGGTATCAGTCACTACATGTCAGTTCCCATCATTTTCCATGCTGTACTGGTTGGCTTTATCTGCACACTCTGCCAAACTTCAGGCACATCTGCTTTTTGTGCGCGTGTAACAACACGTTCACATTAGCGTTCATAGCTAATACAAGTCCACGTCTCTGATCGTGTTAATTTTCACTCCTTTTCTGTGGCAATATCACTGGCTCCCATTGCATGCTGTGCGCCTAAAGCAGAACCTGCACGCAGGCTTCTGATGTACTAGCTGACAAAGCCCTGGCAAGTGTTGCCCGTTGGTACCGCACCATTCTTTCCCACCCCCACGTTGCAGAGTACAGCGGTCCCAACACCGCTGCATCAGCTGCCCCATCCTCTTCTTCCACACCTTCCACACCGGCACCCCATGCAGCAACCAATGGCATCAGTCATGGTCAAGCAGCCAGAGGCAGTGAGCCATCCACTTCCCAGTCGGCTGCCACATCAATCTCCCAGTCAACTCCCCAGTCAACCGTGCATGCCGATGGGCAGCAGCAAAGGCAGGACAAGCCTAAAGGGAATGATGCCGATGGGCAGCAGCAAGGGCAGGCCAAGCCCAAAGGGAAAGATGCCAAGGGCGGCAAACTGGCCAAGAATGACGTTGCCAAAGGGCAAAAGAAGGGCGGGGACAAAAAGGACAAGCCCTCCCAGGCCCCAAAAGGTAACTCACGAACCCTTGTCTGTGCACATTGCTTGG
>JAABUO010005111.1_pt1 | contig 15378 bp, 16 predicted proteins | sample 5559291 | NCBI WGS metagenome assembly JAABUO01 (sample SAMN10711878, study PRJNA513372) | rock metagenome | isolation source: Antarctica rocks | place: Antarctica: Victoria Land, Finger Mt sud
TTCTGAACATCTTTGGACCGCATCGGCCGCTACCTCAATAGAATCGAGGAGACTTGCCATCATGATACGCAAAAATGCGCAGAAAACCAAACGCCTGCACGCGACTTTTTCCGCAGCCTGCTAAAGCTGCGACGAATTGCGCGTACGTATACGGGTTGACCATCGGCGCCGTGTTTTCAATGCCGAAGAAACGGTGACAGAAACCGTCGAGCGATTTCGTGCCGTGCGACATTGCGTCCAGTCGCGCCGCGACGTCGAGCCACAGCATCTCGCCTTCGACGTAGAAGTCGCCTGCCGTACGGCGCTCGTTGCCGAATGCGCGCCCCGCAAGATACAGAAAAGGCGCGGCGGCCGCGGTGTCGATGAGCGGCCGGACGCGGCGTTCCGGCCGGCGATCTTCGCTCGCATAATCGCTCGCGAGCAACTCGCGGAACAGATCGTGGGGCACAATGCCGGCGCGCGTCGGCACGAGATTACCGTAAAACTGCGTCATCCCTTCGTAGATCCAGAGCAGTTCGGTCTGTTCGGGGACTTGAAAGTTATCGGTCGCGAGGTCGGCCGGGCGTCGATACTTGCCGTCCCATGAATGATTGAATTCGTGCGAGAGCAGACCAGCCGTTCGCATGAAGTCGCCGGGATCGGTGAGCGCGTTGCCGTCACTGCCGTCATCGCTCGAACTCGTGTGTTCGACACCGTTTCCCGGCATCGCGTCGCTGATGGTCAACAGAAAGTGGTAATGCCGCCAATGACGCGCACCGTAGATCGCATCCATCTCGCCGACGATATTCTTGAGGCCGTCCAAATTCTTCGGTGCTAGTGCGAACTGCGAGGGACGGTCCGCGAAGGCATCCACCTCATTCGTGAAACCGTTCTTATCGAGCAGGACGAACTGCTTGTACGCGGTTCCGGCGTCCAGCGGCGAATCGACCAAGCGTTCCAACGTGGCGGGTGCGTACGAGACGCGATTTCCCGACACGCGGGGCTCGGGCAGCGCGGTCTGCGCGATCCACTGCGCGCTCGGAAGCACGATCGTCGGCGCAAACATCACCTTGGAAATGTCGGCCCTAGCCGGATACAAGAGAAACTGATTCCAGTTCACCGCAAGTATCGTGCTCGTCGCCAAGCGGCTCTCGCCATACGTTCCGCCACCGTTGCCGAGAAAATCGAAATCGACGTTAACGGCGTCGACGCCGGCCGGAACAGCGATGTGAAATGTATTGAGATCGGCCAGATCGCGCGTCCATTGTACGGTGCGCTCGCCCGCCGTCACGCGGAGAGCGGGAACCGCGGCGATCGGTCCGTTCGGACCGTGTTCTCCCGGCACCCAACGGGGATAGGCGAGGTCAAGTGTCCCGGGCGTTGCGGGAACGTGCTCATGGACATGCACGATACTGCTGATCGGTGCGTCACTGGCGTCGACGACCAATCCGATGGCAGCGCTTTGAGCGCGTGCCGCGCCACCGCTCGAAAGTACCAGCGTGACAACGGCTGCCAGAGCGAGCCGGGAAGGGGACGACATACAAAAGCTCCTTGACGGCGATCGTGGCGCGATTCCTGAGCGGCGCGGCGTGCCCCTCGTGCAACAGTTCGGATTTGTCCGGCTCCTGCGGTCGAACCGCCGCGTCGCTGAGGTCATGAGCGGCGGCAGCTAGGTTCGTGAGGGTACGCCTTTGGGTATCGGGCGGAATATGGCAGAAGATACGGCCTCCATCGCGCGGATCGGCGTTGAGGATTTGCGCGCACACGTCGAAGCAAACGACGTTTTCTTACTCGATCTGCGCCGCAGTACGCACGGTGAGCAGATTTACGGCGCAATTCGCTACGATCCGCACAAGTTGCGCGATGCGCCGAAGTTGGTGTTGCCGTTGCCGAAGAACGATGGGCTCGTCGTCCTCTACGACGAGGACGGCACCGGTAAGAGCCTCGACGAGATCGCCGCAAAGCTCGGCGAAGATGGATACGGCGAGCTGCGCGTCCTGGAGGGCGGATTCAAAGCATGGAAGGACGCCGACGGAAAAATGGAAGAGGCGACCGTCGAGCAACCGGTGCCCCTCGTTTCGACGCATCAACTCGATCGTTGAGGTCGCCGCGCCGAGCGCGGCGGCGAGCGAGCCGACGCGCAACGTGTGACGAGCGTACGTTTAGCACTGCTCGCCGACGAAAACTCGCGCGCTCGATCCTCGATGACTTCTACAACGAAGCAAGCGTCGTTCTGCGCGACGATCGATCGGCGCTTCTCAACTACCTCGGCGCTTCCGGCGCATTCTGGCTCGCGCAAGACGACGATACCAATATCGGTTGTATCGCGTTCCGTCCTCTGCCACAAATCGGCCCCGAGGCCGGTGAAGTAAAACGTCTCTATGTTCGTCCCGCGCATCGCGGTGCCCAGGTGGCCGACGCTCTGCTCGACGCCCTCGAGAGCCATGCTCGCGCGGGCGGCTACCGCGCGCTCTATCTCGACACGCACGATGGACTACAGGCGGCCTTACGCTTCTACACGCGTCGTGGCTACGAGCGAATCCCGCGCTATAACGACAACCCGCAAGCGACGATCTTCATGCGACGCACGCTTTGGTAAGGCGGCAGCGATGACTTCGGCGAGGTCTGATGTTGCGATGATGATATCGGCGGACGCGCGTTAAGCTGAACGCAGGGCACGCTCTAACGCTTTAGGTTCCCGCGAGATCGCGAAGAGCAAGACCCGCGCCGCTTCCGAGGGCTCTTTGCCGCCCTGTTCCCACTCCTGGATCGTGCGCAGCGGCAGGCGGAAAGTCGTCGCAAACTGCTCTTGCGTGAAGCCTATCTGCTCCCGAATTTTTCGTACGTTCACGGCCGGCACCGCTCGCGAATCGGCGCTCACCTCGTAATCGGCGTACCCTTCTTGTTCCTTCCACGCTTGAATCTGCGCTTCGGTCGCAGCACGCACCCGCCCATGGTCGATGCGCCCTGGCTTAATCTCCGCTTTCTTTCGGATAGTGCTCACGATACGTTCGCCTTTCTCGATTCGATGACGGCCACGCGGCAATGATTCGCCGCTTCCCGTCACGCTGCGTCCACACGACGGTTATCGGTACGCCTTCGACCTCGCCAATGGCGACGTAGCGTGGCTCACCATACTCACGACGACGATCTTCATCCTCGATGTAGCTCCGCTCGAAGACACGCGCTGCAGCTTTGAAATCGAAACCACGCTCCTGGAATGTCCTTTCGCTCTTCGCATCGTCCCATTCGAAGCCGTCCGCGCCGCCCAATGTTACTTATGTTACTACATCGTGATCGAGTACGTCAAAGTCGGATAAGCGTGCGTGCCGCAGCGCGAACCGCTACTCGAGATTCTCGACTGCGCGTGCGCGGCCGGCGCCCCCTTCCGGCTCGGGGGGGTGGGCACCGTCGCACCTTACAAACGCGCGTTACTTCGTACTGCGAGGCACTCATCGGATCGATGCGATCGCTCGCAGCGCGTGAACGCGCCGCAAGTACCTCGCCGCGACGGACAGGAGGCGGTTAGCATCACATCGCGGCCGCGATGTCCTTGGGGACGATGCGGCCGTCCAGTAGACCGATCGTGCGGCCGGCGTAGCGGTTGAAGCGGCGGTCATGGGTGACCATCACGATCGTCGAGCCCGACTCGTGCAGTTCGGCGAGCAACTGCATGACCAGTTCTCCGTTCTTGGAGTCGAGGTTTCCGGTCGGCTCGTCTGCCAGCAGCACGGCAGGTTCACCGCCGAGTGCCCGCGCGACAGCGACGCGCTGCTGTTGACCGCCGGAAAGTTGCGCCGGGTAGTGGCGCGCGCGGTGCGACATCGCAACGCGTTCGAGCGCTTCGGCAACGCGCCGGCGTCGCTCGCCTGAAGAAAGCCCGCGGTACGTCAGCGGCAACTCGACGTTCTCGCCGACCGTAAGATCGCCGATCAGGTTGAAGTTTTGGAAGATGAAGCCGATTTCACGATTGCGCAAGCGCGAACGCTCCGACGCGTCGAGCTTCGCGACTTCGCGACCGAGCAGTCGGTACGAGCCCGAACTCGGCGTGTCGAGCAATCCGAGAATGGAAAGTAGCGTCGATTTGCCGCAGCCCGAAGGGCCTTCGATCGCGACGTACTCGCCGCGCTCGATCGCGGCGCTCACGTCGGCGAGCGCGTGGGTCTCAACTTCGTCGGTATGATAAACCTTGCCGATGCGGTCGAGTTCGATGAGCATGTTGTTCCTCACTTGAGACGCAGGACGGGGACGTCGTTGTAGGTCGATGTGTCGGAGACGATGACGGAGTCGCCCGCACGTACACCGGAGAGCACGGCGACCCGATCGAGAGAACCGGTGCCCAGATGCACCGAGGTACGGAACGCACGCGACGCATCGGCTGAGAGCCGGTACAGGGTGATCGTCGAGTCGTCGGTTGCGTTGGCTGGACGCGCGATCGACACGACGTCGCGCAGGCGCGACAGCTCGATCGTGCCGTCGATGTTCTGGTCGGGACGGGCGCCGGTTAAGGCCTGCGTGAAGCGAACGTCGACCGGGATAGTGCCGTTGAAGGCCGCGGGAGCGATCCGCTCGACGAAACCGCTCCGCGTGCCGCCGCCGTTGGTATCGATCGCGACCGGCATGCCGATGGCAACGCCGTGCAAGTCGCTTTCCGCAACCTGCAGCACGGCTTTGAGGTCGTCGAGGTTCGCAACGCGTGCAACCTCAGCGCCGAGTGCCACGCGCTGGCCGCGGTCGACGGCGACACTTTGAACGATTCCGTCACTGCCCCCGCGCACGTCGAGCGTCCCGAGTTGCGCTTGCTTAGCGGCAAGCGCAGCGGAAAGCTGATCGACTTTCGCTTGTGCGGCGGCGATCTTGGCGTTTGCGTCGGCCGTGTCGACGCCGATCTGGCGGCGGGCGATCCCAGCCAGACCACGATCCTCTTGCGCTTTAATTACCGCGACGCGATACTGCTGATCGGCGATCAAGCCTTGCGCGTGCAAGCGCGAATCGGCGCCGCTCGTTACGTCGTCCTGCTGCGCTTGAGAGGCTGCGCTCGCATACGCGGCCTGCTTATCGAGGCGCGTTGCCTGCGCTTCCTCGCGGGCGCTCGCGACGTCGGCCCGCGCCGCGTCGAGCTGCGTCTGCACGTCCATGACGGCAGCCTCCAGATCGGGATTCTGCAGCGTCGCGATCGTGCTGCCGTCGTGAACGGTGCTTCCGGGGCGAACGTCGAGCGTCGTGATGATACCGTCGGCCGCAGCCGAAACGACCTGCACGCGGTCAGGTTCGATCGTCCCGGCGGCGCGCAAGGAACGAACGAGCGTGCCGCGTTTCGCGACGTCGATCACGAGTTGTCCCGCATCGACCAGCGGCGCCGCGGCGGGACGATGCGCGAGCGAGAGGACCGAATATGCGGCCGCGGCGATGAGCGCGAGCACGATGAGCGGAGCGAGGATTTTGCCGACGCTGGTGCGTGGACGCCTGCGAACGACGTCCATCGTGTTCGGACTGACGTCCCTCTGATTTCGATTGACGTCGATCTTGTTTCGAGACACGTCAACCTTGCCGCTTCGAATCTCCATCTATTCGTACCGCAACGCCACAATGGGATCGACGCGCGTCGCTCGCCGTGCGGGGACGAGCGCCGCAGCGGCTGATGCGAGCGCAATCGTGAGAATGACGACGCCGAAAGCCAGCGGATCGAATGGCCCGACGCCGTAGAATTGGCCCGCGATCGCCCGCGCGCCGATAGCGGCGCCAACGATGCCGGCCAGGACGCCGAGCGTCGCGATTCCCATCGCGCGGGCTAGCACGTCGGGTACGATTTGCGCGGCTCGCGCGCCCAGAGCCATGCGTACGCCGAGTTCGTGCGTCCGCTGCGTGACGCCGTACGAAACGACGGCGTAAATTCCACCGATTGCGAGTGCAAAGGCAATAAACGCTAGGACGGCGAGGGTGACCGCGTTGAGCCTTGCGGTGGCGGAATCGGCGGCGAGGTCCTTCGTTAGCGGATAGACTCGCGGTAGCAGTAGGAGCGGATCGGCGTCGGTCACCTCGTGCGCAATCGCTTTGGAGATGTCGGCTTGCGGTTCACTCTCACAAGAACCAGCGCGGCCGAATATGGCACTTGCCGCAAGGACAATTACGCTCATCGCACAGCGCTTCACGAAAATCGCGGCGCATTTGCGGGGCGTACGTCTTTCGAAAAGCTCCCGGCGATGCGTGAAGCAGCAGCTCGAAGAGACGCTCCGCGAATGCCGCCACATTCATGCACTCGCAAGCGACGGCAGCAGGCGGCGCGACCGCGCGACACGGACGAGTTCTTCGAGACGTTGCGCCTCAGCTTGCGCGATACGTCGCCCACGCGGCATCAAGCGGTAGTAGCGGCGCCGTTCGTCATCGTTGTCGTCGCCCTCGACTTCAGCGATCCAGCCGTCATTCTGCAACTGCTTGATGAGACGATACAGCGTTCCGGGCCCAAGCTTCACGGTGCCGCCCGTCTGCGCTTCTACTTCCTTGATAACCCCGTAACCGTGCCGCTCACCGCCTGCGAGCGCAAGCAAAATATGAAACGTCGCCGCGCTGAGCGGCAAGGCGTCCCGGGCATCGAGCGCAGCCCGACTCACGGAGACACGACCTGATGCCGGCAAAGCGAGCCTGCCCGCGGCCCGGCGAGGCGCCGCGTCTTGGTCGGCGGTTGCGCGCTGCCCGGGGCGCGGCAGCGATCAAGTTTGGGGTCGTGATGCACGGCGACTACTCCGACGTAAATATATCTACTCGGATTATATCCAGAAAGATGATAGAGTCAAGCCGGAAAGCTCATCCCCAAGCAGCGATTGCCTGAGCGCAATCAAAAAAGTGCCGCCGACTCATGAAGCGGCGGGCCCCTCATCCTCTTGGTCGCCGTGCGCGAGCCCCGGCGTGTTCAAACGACGTAGTCATCACCGGAAGGGACGCACCGCAAGCACACGGGCGGCGAGCCTTGCCGGCCGGGGATGGCATCGCGCATCGTATGCGAAGGCTCATTCGTACCGTAGGGCCACGCTTGGATCGACGCGCACAGCGCGCCACGCTGGAACCAGCGCCGCCGCTGCCGCGGCTAGCGTGATTGCAGCGACAACCGCGCCGAAGGTCAGCGGGTCAAACGGTCCGATTTCGTAGAGTTGATCCGCAATTGCGTGCGCAGCGAACGCCGCGAGCACGATGCCGGCGAGAATGCCGATCGCGGCGATTCGCAGCGCGCGGCCGAGTACATCATTTACGACGTGCGTCGCTCGGGCGCCGACGGCGATCCGTACGCCGAGTTCGTGCGTCCGTTGCGCTACGCCGTAGGAGACGACGGCGTAGATGCCGGCGATTGCGAGCACGAACGCGACGAAGGCCAGCGCGAGCAGTGTGAGCGCGCTCAGGCGTGCTTGTGCCGCGTCCTCCGCGAGAAAGTCGTCGAGTGATTGGATTTTGGGCGCTGCCATCAGCGGATCAGCAGCCGTTACTGCGCTTGCGATAGCGTTGGCAACGTGAGTCTGGGGGGGCGTGGTCTTCGCAAGCAGGAGCAATCCCGGAAACGGGCCCTGCGGGAACGGAAGATACATCTTAGGCGCGCCAGGTCTACCGTACGAATCCCGCGTGTCGTCCACGATGCCGACGATCGTCCGCAGCACGGGCTTTTTACTCGCCACCTCTCCCTTGCTCCCGAGCGCAAAGTTCAAAGAGATTTGAGCGCCGAGCACCGGGGCTTTCGGGAAGTACATCCTCGCGAGCGCCGCATTGACCACGACGACCCGCGCAGCGGCGTAGCCGTCGCTGCGCTCGAAGGTCCGGCCGCGCAAGAGGGCGACGCCGAGAATCCGGAAGAACGACGGCCCGACGATGCCGATTCCCGCAGCGTGCAATTCTCCGGGGCGCGAGCGGTGGCCGACGATGTCGAATGAGAGGCTAGCCGTGCGCCCCATAAATGGCGCCGCGTCGGCCCATTCAGCCAGCCGAACGCCCGGAACAGCGCGGATGCGACGCATGGCGCGCTCGTAGAACGCGAGAACCGCCCCGTCAGCGTTGAACCGTTCGCCGTACATCGCCACAGGTTCGCTGACGAGCACGTCCTGCGGAGTGAAGCCCAGCGTTTGATGCGTGAGGACGATATAGCTCCGCACGACGAGACCCGCCGTCACCACGAGCGCCAAAGCCAGCGCGATCTCCGTAGCGGCGAGCGTCGCTCGAGCGCGCACACCGTGGTGTGCATCTCCGCCGTGGGCGGACGCCTTCAGACCATTGGACAATCCGTGCGGCGAGAGTGTAAAGGCCGGAGCTAATCCTGCTGCGAGCGTGCAGAACACGACGATGCCGAGCGTATAGAGCGCCGACACCCAACCGAGCGTGACGTCCTGAGCGCGGGGAACATTTGCCGGATGCAACGCGACGAAACTGCCAACCGCAAAGTATGCGAGCAGGAAGCCAACGATGCCGCCGCATGCGGCAAACACGAGCGTTTCCGTCAATAACTGCGCGAGGATACGGCGACGCGATGCCCCGACGGCGGCCCGAATCGCCAGTTCACGAACGCGCGTCGCGGCTCGGCTAAGCAGCAGGTTCGCAACGTTGGCGCAAGCGACGAGCAACACGCCTCCGACCGCGGCGAAGATTGCGAAGAACAGCGGGCGTACGGAGCCGAAGAGCGCATCTTGCAAGGACCGAACGTTCACGCCGGCAGAACGCGGATCGTCCGTTGGGTACCGTGTCCTTAGGCGTGCGAAAATCGCTTGCAAATCGGCCCCTGCCCCCGCAACCGTCACACCGCGTCGCAAATGTCCCACCGCAGAAGCATAGTGCGAACTGCGAACGTACATCGGGTACGCCGGTTGCAAAGGCATCCAGACATCGGCGCGTCCGAAGCCGTCAATCACGCCCGGTTGCCTGAAGTCAGCGGGCATGACTCCGATGACGCGCGTCGCGACGCCATCGCTGTCGACACTCTTTCCGACGATGTTTGGATCGCTTCGAAAGAACGCTGACCACAAGTCATGCGAGATGACGATAACGCGCGGCGAGCCCAGTCGCGCGTCGAGAGGGCTCAGGCCACGTCCAACGAGCGGTCGGACGCCAAGAACCTCGAAGAAGTTCGGCGATATGATGAATGCAGAAACCTTCCGCGCTGCTCCGTGCGCGGTTAGCGTGGGCTCGCCGCCGGGGTAGTACGCCGCTATTGACGACAACGTACGATTCTGCGCGCTCACGTCAAGGAAACCCGGGATCGAAAACCCGGTCGGCCTTTCCTGCGCCATCACCGTAACGGATACGAGTCGCGACGCATCGGCATACGGAAGCGGCGCAAGAACGACGCCGCGCAGGATGCTGAACGCCGTCGCGTTCGCGGCGATTGCGACCGCAAACGTCGCTACGACGACGAACGCGAAGAGCGGCGTCTTGCGCATGGATCGCACGGCGTAGAGAAAATCGCGGAAGATCACAGCGCCATACTCCCGCAGCCCCGTCCGCAGAACATCCGCATACGCGCCAAGCGCGAATAAGGCGGCACCGAAGAAGCCGTGTATGCTGCGCTGTTCATGGAGCGCGTCACAGAAATCGCGGCACATCTGCCCACCGTACGTCCGCCGAAACCGTCCAGGCGACGCATACAGGAGCAGTCGGAAGAAGTGTTCGGCGAACGTCGCGGTTTACTCGTAGCGTAAGGCCACGATGGGCTCGACGCGCGTTGCGCGCCGAGCCGGAATGAGCGCAGCTGCAATCGGTGCGAGCGTCATCGTCAAGATCACGATGCCGAACGTCAACGGATCGTATGGCTTGACGCCGTACAGCTGATCCGCGACCAATCGCACGGCAAACCCGCCGACCACGATGCCGCACAGAACGCCGATTATCGCTAGACCCAGTGCGCCCGCGACGACGCGCTGGACGGTGTGTCGGGCACGAGCTCCTAGCGCCATCCGTATCCCGAGTTCGTGCGTGCGCTGCGCGACACCGTAGGAAACGACTGCATAGATGCCGGCGATCGCCAGCATCAGCCCGAGTAGTCCGAGTGTGCCGAGGGTGATTGCCCCAAGACGCGCGCGGGCCGCGTCGTCGCTCATGTAGCTCGTGAGATCGCGCATCACCGGTGCCGGTAAAAGTGGATCGGTCGCAGTGATCGCTGCAGCGACCGCGGTGCCCACGTGCACGCCCGGGGCCGCGCGCACGACGAGGATGAACGGCAAGACGGGCGCCTGTGCGAACGGCATGTAAATAGTCGGTTGCGGAGCAACGGCATAAGTCTCGCGAATATCTCCGACGATCCCGACGATTGTCCACAGCGGCGACTTTTGTTTTACATCAGTCGGGAGGCCTGATACGATCTGTGCGCCCACGACCCGGCTGTGAGGAAGGTACCGTCGCGCAAACGCTTGGTTCACGATAACGACCTTGCGCGCACCGGCACGGTCTTGGTAGCTGAACGATCGGCCGTTCAATACCGGAATCTGCAGCAAAGCGAAGTAGGTGGGGCCGACCGCTGCCAATTCGCTCTGCGGCTTTTCGGCGTCAGGCACCGGATGGCCGGCGAGTGAGAACCGGAGGTAGGTATCGGTCTGCGTAAAGGGCGCAGATAGCGCTAGACTCACCCAACGAACTCCCGGAATTGACTCGACTCGGGAAGCCAGGCGTTCGTAGAAACTGCGAAACGCGCGCCGGCTGGACGCCGATTGTTCCATCGAGCTTTCGAGATTGCTATCAATGTTGTCGCTCAAGATAACGTTCTGAGGCGAAAATCCCAGGGGCTCGTGCGTCAAAGTCCAGAAACTGCGCACAACCAGACTCGACGCCACAACGAGCGCAAACGTCAGCGCGATCTCGAGGACGATCAGAGCAGCGCGCGCTCGAGCTCCATGGCTTGCATCTCCGCCGCGGCCGGCTGATTTCAACGCACTTGCGACTTGGCGCGACGACAGCGCGAACGCCGGCGCCAGACCGGCCGCAAAGGTGCAGAAGGCTACGGCGAGCAGCGTATACGATGCGGTCGATCCATCGAACGCGATGGCATCTAGACGCGGTAGGTCCGGCTGGGTCGCGACGAAGCCAGTGACCCCAGCGTAGGCGAGTCCGAGGCCGCAAAGCCCACCCAATGCCGCGAAGGTGAAGCTTTCGGCAAGCAGTTGAACGATGATGCGGCGGCGGCTTGCGCCGTTGGCAATCCGAATCGCGAATTCGCGATCGCGAGTAGCGCCGCGGCTCAACAGCAAGTTCGCGACGTTCGCGCACGCGACGAGCAACACGCCCGTTACGGCGGCAAAAAGTGCAAAGAGGAACGGCCGAGCCTTGCCGACGACCGCGTCTTGCAACGGTTCGATTCGTACGGTGAAATGCGGCTCCAGCTTTGGGTATCGCGCGGCCACGCGAGCGTGGATCGTTTGCAGATCGGAGTGCACTGCGGCGAGTGTCACGCCGTCGCGCAAGCGCGCGATCCCCGGTAGAAGCCGAATCTCGCGAGGATCAGGCGGCCGAAGCGGCAAGATGCGCCAGAAGTCGGCTTTCGTGAAATCGCCGGTCGTTTCTGGTTGTTCAAGTCCACGTGGCGCGATCCCGACGATGGTCGACGCGACGCCGTCGAGGCGCAGCTGCGTGCCGACAATCCTCGCGTCGGCGGCGAAGTTCTTACGCCAGAAGGCATCGGAGAGAACGACCGCCGGGTTCGAAGCGCGACGCGCGTCCGCCTCGGTAAAGAAGCGTCCCAGTTCGGGGCTGACGCCAAGGACGGCAAAAAGGCCCTGCGTCGCATCGATGCCGGTGAGGCTGCGTACGCGTCCCCGATAACTCAGTAGCGCGGTGGCGTCGGTAGCGCCGGCGAAGGCGCGTAAACTGCGATTCTGCGTGCGGAACGCTCCGAGATCCAGTGGAGGGATTCCGGGCCCCGGTTCGCCGTCCAGCGTGCCTTCAACGGCGACGAGTTGCTCCGATTGCGGATACGGCAACGGCGCGAGGACGACCGCGCGCAAAATGCTGAAGGCCGTCGCATTCGCGCCGATTGCGAGCGCTAGGGTCGCAACGACGACGAGCGTGAAGAGCGGTTCCTTGCGCATCGAACGCACGGCGAAGATAAAGTCGCGCACGATCATGGCGGCATACTCTCGCAATCCATTCCGGAAAACATCAGTGCAAGCGCTCCACGCAAAAACGAACGCCCCGGTGAACCCCCGTGCGTCACGTTCATCCCGCAACCCATCGCGAAAATCGCGACGCATTTGCGCGCCGTACGTCCGCCGGAAGGCCGCCGGCGATGCGCGCAACAGCAACGCGAAGAGACGGTCGGCAAACGCCGCCACACTCAAGCGCCTGCAAGCGACGGCAGGTCGAGTTGAGGGTCGTGATCCATGCGCGATGCTCCGGTATCGGACTGTATCTGATCAGATTGTATCCATAACGATGATAATGTCAATGAAACACGAAACTGAACGGCCTCCGAACGGGGTTCTCCTTGTGGGACTCGGGAATCTGCCGCACAATATCAGCGATGCCAAGGGGCAGCGCAATGAACATCGACGCCGAGCGCAACCAGACGCTCCGTGACGATAAACTTGCCCGCCGGCGACAGGAACGAGTCGCCGACCTGGGGCCGACGCCGCTGCGACAGCTCGAGGCAGGGTTCCCGATTCTCTACGACATGGACGGCGAGTCTATCAAAGAATACCCGGACGGTAGCCGCTTCGTGGTGCGCTTGATCGAGGGTGGACAGTCGGACCTTCACGTCCACGAACTTTAAGCACGACCGTTGCCGACGCTACATTTGATTGCCGGGCCGAATGGGTCGGGTAAGAGTTCATTTGTACACGAAGTTCGAGAAGGCTGCGCACAGTCGACTACGATATTCCGCGCGTCATCAATCCCGACGAGATCGCCAAGGATCTGAACCCTACGAATCCAGACGCTGCCTCGCTCAATGCGGTCGTCAAGCGCTCGTGCAGTGCACAGCGGCTCTCGTCAACCGCGAGAGTTTTTCGATCGAGACGACGTTTTCCGGAAACACGGAGCGCGTCCTCATAGCGACCGCTAAAGCCAGCGGCTACGAGGTAACGATGACCTACATCGCGTTGAACGATGTTGCCAAGAACGTCTGGCCGGTGGAAAAGGCCGGCTCAGTGGGCCCGCGCCTTCGGAGGCCCTCGCCGCACAGTCGTGTCTACCGCCGATGAAACAGGTGTTGCAGTGCGGCAGTACGGACTTTGTAGCCTCTCAATAGCCGTGTTCGATGCGTTGATTTTGGAAGCCATCGTGGCCGCTAGCGCGGTCCCACTTGCCGTCGGCACCGCGATCGCGGTTCGCCGCCGTGCCGTTGCGCCTGCACCGCCCCTGCCGTCGCGCCGCGCGATGGGAGCGCTTGTCGCGAGGCTTCCGCACCGTCACCGCCGCGAAGCCAAAGGTATCGTTGCACTCGCGCGCGACCACGAGAAACGCCATAGCCCGAGCCGCCTCGACGCATTCACGGCGCGCGAGGCACTGCGCTCCTATTTGCCGGAGACGATCAACGCTTACCTCGGCGTTCCCAAGGACTTACGCGGCCGTTCGCGCGGCGGCCGGCCGTCGCCGGATCAAGAGCTTGCTCGGCAGCTGCTGACCCTTCGCTCGGGACTCGAACGTTTGCGCGACGGCGACGCCGACATCGCAGCGACTCGGATGGCGGAGAATCAGAGCTTTCTCCACGAGCGCTTCGGCACACCGGCCGCCCACGAACCGATCATGCCACCCACGATCGTCGAGCGCCTCGGTAACTTGATCGACGATTTCCTGCGCGGGGGATAAATGTCCGCGGTGGTCTTGGCGGCGTCCCTGGCGGTCCCAGGCGCATAGATCGCTAGCGTTGATCGCGCGGAAGAAGCTTATGTAAGCAAGCTTACCGATTGGCGCTTGACCGCTTAGGGTACATTAAAAGAATGGAGGGTTCAATGAACCGAATCGTAACCGCGTTTTCCCTTATTACCGCACTTATCATGGGCGCAAGCTCATCAGCATTCGCGATGAATCAAATGCACGGGTCCATGATGATGCCGCATTGCGCGTCCGGTGATCCGGCCGTCATGGTCAACACAAAAGGCAAGACCTACACCATGGCCGACAAGTCGCACATGATGATGATGCACAAGAGTGGCATGATGAATAAGAACACCATGATGATGCATCACATGTCGATGATGTGCAAATCCAAGGCCGACGCCATGGGCGCCCACATGATGAGCAGTTCCATGCACGGGCACATGTAACCATCGATCGAGTCCCGCTACTGGGTACTAGAAAAGTAGGTGCGCACCCAGGCGGGATGCGCATCTTTAATTTCAGCACTTTATTTCAGCAGTGTAAAATGGGGCATACAGCATCACATCAGGCCTTCGGCGATTGAACAGAGTGCAACGCGACGGAGACCCCGTGGGGGCATTCGCCGATAATGAACGCCTGCGCGCGTATCTGGAAATCGCGAGCAAGGCTCCAATGGAGCCCGCCCCCGAGAACCGGCTGGAACCCGATCGTGCGCTGGCCGCCTCGCGAGCGTTCCTTGCGACGATCAGAAAGCGCCGTTCGCTTCGGCAGTTCAGCAGCAAACCGGTACCGTACGAACTGGTGGAAAATGCCGTACGCGCGGCCGGTCATGCTCCGAGCGGCGCAAACCAGCAACCTTGGACCTACGTCATCGTGTCGGATGCCGCCCTCAAAGAGCGTATGCGCGCCGCAATTGAACGCGAAGAATACGAGACCTACGCACGCCGCGCGTCCGATGAGTGGCTGGCCGCGCTCGCGCCGTTAGGCACGGATTGGCGTAAGGAGCACATCGTGCAAGCGCCCTACGTTGCGATCGTTTTCGCGCAGGTTTATGGGCTGAAGAAAACCGATGCCGGCATCGCCAAAGTCAAACACTATTACGTCGCGGAGTCCGTCGGTATCTCGGTCGGTTTTTTTCTGGCGAGCCTCACCTGCGCCGGCCTTGCGACGCTCACCCACACGCCCAATCCCATGGGGTTTCTGGCCGACATTCTGGAGCGACCCGAAAATGAACGCGCGTACGTCGTCATTCCGATCGGATACGCGGCTACCGGCGCGCGCGTGCCCACCGTTTCAAAAAAGCCGCTCGATCAAATCCTTGTGAAAGAATAGCACCGCGCCCTGCGGACACGGCGGAATCGTCACGACGCGATTTTCGCAGGCACCAAATGCCGCTTTTTTCGCAGCGCTTGGGCACACTAAAAACGACGACAACGCCAATTGCGACCCGGCGGTCCCGGGAGAGCGTCCCAGGAGACGGCCTTGTAATGCTCTAGCAGGGTGCGGAAATAGGCGAGGTTTTACTTGTCGGATCGAGGTTCATCGCGATCTCCTCGCTCTCAGGCCATGTTTTCGGCCCTTGGGCGCTCGTTTAACGACGTTTTGGGCACTTTTGGAGAC
>JAABUO010005112.1_pt1 | contig 15373 bp, 25 predicted proteins | sample 5559291 | NCBI WGS metagenome assembly JAABUO01 (sample SAMN10711878, study PRJNA513372) | rock metagenome | isolation source: Antarctica rocks | place: Antarctica: Victoria Land, Finger Mt sud
TTGCTGGGAGTCAGTCTTGCAGAGGCAGGCAAGACGAATGACAAAGCACAAGCAGCACAGATGCGGAGCTTAGACTTGTCCATGCACATCGCCGCTGGTACTCTGCCTGATGCTTGGCCTGTGGGTCACCAGGTATCTGAATCTGGCTTACCCTTGTATGTCACCAGTCCTACTTGCACAACATACAGTGCAAGGCAAACATCTTGGTGCTGCCATCCTTTGTCATACAACAACGATGTTCAGGAAGGTGGCAACAATAGTCACAGCGTCAGCCATCAGGCAGAAGTACAGTCAACAGGCCATCTCTAACAAGCCTTTTGCCTTTCTGCAGCTGATAGAGCAGCACAAAAAAGCAAGCCTGCCCAGCAGCAGCCTGGCGGAAGTGTACCTGGTGATGGGGAACATGAAAGATGACCTGGGCCTCTTTGCTGACGCTCAACAGCTTTGGCAGGAAGCTCTAGATATGTACCAGCAAGAGTGCTCAGCCCTGGGTCTCAAAGAGCGTCAGGTACAGCTTGCTTGCTGCCGGCTGTATGGTGTGCATAGATGCCTGACAGCAGCCCAAACTTGCAACATAAAGCATTGCAGTGACAAACGAAGGATAGAAAGCAGCAAAACCATTGAAGTGCTGCAGTGTGCCTTGCTGCTGCAGGCCCATCCTGAGCTGCGCAACTTGTACACAGTGCACACAGAGGGGCTCATCCATGCTCTTATGCGCAAGTCAGTCAGCCTGCTGAGGCAGCAGCAAGCGCCTGCTGCAGTGGAGGCAGCGCAGCAAGCCTTTGCCATGGTACAGCAGCTGCGGTGCTTGCCATTGCTGCAAGCCCAGGCTGCTGCCCTGCTGGGCCACTGCTGCACTGTTCACAGCCACCGGATAAACGCTCCACTTGCTGCAGGTAGTCTTTCTTCTTTTGTAACAAACTGTACGTTTGCTGGATTGCTTGAGCTCAATGCTGCGCTGCTGTAGCTTTTTAGTGGCGGGTTTGGTCAGGTTCCATGTACAAGCAGTGCTTGCTGTGAGCATTTGCAGACAGAATATCCCTTGTTATACAGGTCACTGTTTTTCTTGATGATGCAGACAATGTTTGAGAGTTTGTAGTGTCACAATGTTTCATGATTTTCCAATCCTTGCAGGCGAGATGGCTTCCACTGCTAAAGCCAGCTTGCAGAAGGTTATAACGTGGTGCACCACAGATGCAGCAGGGCCCAGCCTGGGGCTGCTGCGAGGGGCCCTGCTTGACCTGGCCTCATTGTTGCTGGCAGAAGGAGCTTTGCCAGGCGCCCTTGCTTGTCTGCAGAGTGCTGCTGCAGCAGGCACATGCAGGGATGCCCTGCTGAGTGCCCCACAGGTGTTGGGCCCCATCACTGCCACTGCTGTGCCTGCCTGGGCCATGCAACTGCTGCAGGGTAAGTTCTTGCATCTGCTTTTTCACAGGCTGTCCGTACCCCCATGACCGCAATGCTCTTCATGTTCTGCCCACTGTGCTCTGCCCACAGAGTGATGCAGTCATGTTGTGGCTCCAATTGTGAGGCTGCTGCACTCGTGTTGCCCTCAGTAGCATCACGTTTGACATGACTATGCTAGAGTGTGTCCAAAGTCCCATGCATAGTGTAGCACAATGACATCTGTCATGCGGAAGTGGCAAAGCCTCCCCACCTTCTGCTGAGCTCTCACATGTGTCAGCAGCTTGCATGGGACAGAAGGTGTGTGACCTGGTGCACACAGCTATTGCGCTGTGGCAGCGGCTGCTGTGCTGTGCCTTGACCTGGTGGTGACATGTGCAGGTCAGGAGGTGGCCTTTGCAAGGGAGAAGGGGCTGCCAGAGCCCCCAGCCAGCTTGGACCCCAGCCTGCTCGCCCGCCTCCTGCTGTGCCACTACGCTGGCCTGGTCAGTGGTCTTGACAAACCTGTGGGGCACCCCAGTCTGGCCCAATCTGCTGCTGCACAGGCTCTGCAGCTGCATACTTTACTCAAGTAAGCATTTGTGGAACAGGGATTCCCCTGCAACTGCTTTGCATGTTGGACATTGATTTGGGATTTAAGCAAGCACATATGATGACAGGTCTTTGCCAGACTTTGTCTGTCTGTGTGACGCTGCGCTGCTTAGGTGCAGACGAAGAGTTTCATTAGTATACTTGCAACATTTCTGTGCAGAAGAAGCGTCATGCGCGCTGCATTGCATGCCCTGTTGCTCCGCCTGTTCACAGTGTGCGGACGAGGTTGCCATCAAGCTGCAAGATGGAAAGCGGCCGCTATGTGGTACTGCAGGGAGAGCTGCCCCCAGTATAAGGCCAAGTGCTGCCTGCCTGAGGGCCCTTTGATACCAGACAGCCCTGCAGCCCCTGCAGCAGACATTGTTGCTCTGCAGTGGCACCTGCAAGAGGGCTCCTGGCAGGACCCCTCCTCCTGGTCAGTCCCTCACCTCCATGATAAACATGAGCTCACTGTCAGCCCACTACACCCATACCTAATGTTTCTGCTCTCCTTCATTAATTGGATTTTACAAACACTCAATCATGAAGCCGTGATGAGCTGCAATTTGGGGCAACATATGGGTGATATGCAAAGAGCCACAACACAGTGCCTTGCAGTTATTACACGACATTGCCCTACCGTCCCACTGGTTTGTGCAGCTCAGGATGTCATTGTATACAGTATTGGTACACAGGCACTGTGGTGGGTCTGTGAGCAAGTTGCGACCCAGCCTGGCTGACCTGCTCAGCCTACTAAGGCCTGCCAGAGCCGCCACCCTGCTCTTTGTGGTCAATGCACCCACCGGCATGCTTACTGGAGAGGCCGTGTTTGATGCTGCTCAGCTGAGCAGGCTGGACATGAGCATTAAAGCCAAACTACTGCAGGTAAGCACGACCTTGTTGCACTGCTGGCATAAGCTCTACAGCTGAGCAGTTGAAGCTCTTGACAAGTAGTGACAAGCAGCTGACGTCTGGGTACCACATTGAAAGACATGCGAGCACCTTTCTTCATATGCTGAGCATCACACTCGATAGTATAGTTCTCTGTTTGTGTTTTAGGTGACTAACAACCAACAAGCTCTTGGAGATGACGAAGTGAGTAGACTGAAGGCAAGTGTGAGCGCATTCTTCAGCAAACAGCAGACCCTCACTAGCAGCCGCCCAAGCACTGCACCTCACAGTGACCAGGCATCTGCAAGTCCAGCATCTGTTACACCTGGTCCAGCAACTGCTTCAGGCAAAGCTGCTGACAGGACAGCTGCACCTGGCAAGAAAGGAAAAGTGCCTGGCGAGCCCGCTGTGCCGCTGCTATCGACTGTGGCTGGCCAACAGCAGGAGCTTGTGAAATGGAGCAACATGCTGCAGGCCAACAATGGGATCATATTGCAGGATGCAGAGTGTGCAGATTGGCTGGCAAATCTACTCAAGATTCATTGCAAGGTGTAATTAGGCTAACTAATGTTATAAATACGACAGTTCGTTGGCAATTTGGCAGTGGACACAAGTGTTGTGCCTGCACAGGCAGACCCATGTAGATGCTTGAGTGGCGATATTACGTTTGGACGAAAATGAAAGTTGTTTCTTAATTTGTCACATGCGGCATTAGTAAGAGACAAATGTCGTGGGCAGTGACTGTTACATCCGATCAGGCTAGCGCATTGGGTTATGCTTAACGAAAAAGTCTGTTGAGGACCGAGCAGGTAGGCATACAAGCATTGAAGTCGGATCGAACGCACAACGATAGTACACCTCTCACTCAACTGACTTTTTCCACTTGAGCGTCATGCTCACATCACTCAGAGCTGCTTTTAGCCAACAACGGGTACTGGCCCTTGGCGGTGCTCTTGGAGCTGGAGCCGTTGCTTCAGCATGGATGGTAAGTTCGCAAAAAAGCTTGCGTCAAACTATTGTGACTGATGAACCCTGAGCTAATCTGCATGGCAGTGCGTGAATCACGTCGGCTGCTCGAGACTGGGCTCCAGCTGATGGTGCTGGATCTGTACTCACCATCCAGCTTCTGATTCAGCACCGAGAAGTCTGGCTCGGATTGAATACGCTGACATGACATGCTTGCAGGCTCCCAGTGCTGAGGCAGAGAAGGCGCCTGAGCAAAGACCTAGCGCCCTGGACCCTGACAATTGGAAAGCCTTCAAGCTGCAGAGCATAGACACAGGAGGGCCACCCAATACAAACAGATACAGGTGATTGCCAGAACTGAAACGTCCTGGAGACTACATTGCGTTCATAGTATCTATACAGTAATTTGCCCTGTCGTCTGCAATCCTCATGCAGCCAGGAACCACTTGAGGTCCAACTGTCTGCAAGCGTGTGTCAACAGACTTGCCCTGCACTGTGATTTGCAGGTTTGCTTTGGAGGATTCCAAGCAGGAAGTGGGCCTGCCTGTAGCATCCTGCCTGGTCACACGGTATGCACAATCAGCCCCTCATCATTTGCTCAGCATGTACTGTAACAGATACCTGTATACATCAGAGCCTAAACCCTCACTTGCAGCTTGAGATTGCTGCAGCCTCTCAAGCAGTAGCTATGCTGCCAATTCAGCAATGTTGCTCAGTCGTCTGTGCTGGCTACAAATTGAGCAGTAAGGCTGGTCTTTGTGTTCAGAGCTGCGATAGGGGGTGAAAAGGAGGATGGCAGCAAGAAGTTTGTCATCAGGCCATACACGCCAACATCCCCTAAGGATGCCAAGGGCTACTTTGACTTGGTGGTCAAGGTGTATGAGCAGGGCAAGATGTCCAAGCACTTTGGTGAGCTCAAGGTACTCATCTTCTCATCTGCACTTTAGACTGCTGTGGCCAGGAGGGCTTGTCAGTTTCATCAGCGCAACTCATGCAATTTGCTCGCATGCCATTTCACCAAGGACAGTAACAATGCAGAGGGTGATGTCTCTGCCTGAGTCTTGCAAAATTGAGACATCAAGCATGACTGTGAGTATTGCACATCAGTGGGAAGTTCATCAGAGAAGTTGATATGCAGGAAGGAGACACTCTTGAAATGAAGGGCCCCCTCCCCAAGTTCCCATACAAGGCCAACATGAAGAAGAAGATCGGCATGGTAGATACCTTTACTCTTCATGTTTGCCTGTAATCATGGCTGTGCATGGCAGATTGTGAGCAGCTACTTCTGCGGCTTGGTTCTGTAAAGATAGGCCTGCAGGTGACAAGCTACTGTCCAGTGCTCTGACCTGAACTTGGCAAGCTTGCATCAAGACAGGTGAAATGTAACCGTTGATTGTCTTTGTTGCAACTCACAGATAGCAGGAGGCAGTGGTATCACTCCCATGCTTCAAGTGGCTTCAGAGATTGTGAACAACCCTGAGGACAAGACCCAGGTTTCCCTCATCTTTGCCAACCAGACCGAGGACGACATCATCCTGAGAGACGAGCTTGACCAGATGGCAGCCAAGCATGACAACTTCCAGGTGCATGCTTGCCCCACCACCGTGCTGCACTGCTGTCTGATACTAAGCTCTGAGTCTGGGGTTGCTGGCATGCATGTGCTAGGTACTGCGTAGCCTTCAAGTTTGACATTTGAAAAGCAGAATCTTAAAGGCTTTAAGGTACAACAGATGTTGGCCGTGTAGGTGTACTACACAGTAGATAAGATTGGAGAGGGTAAAGGCGACAGTTGGAAGGGTGGAATAGGCTATGTCACACGGGAGATGGCCTCTGAGCACATACCCCCACCCAGTGATGACAGCCTGGTGCTAGTGTGTGGGCCTCCTCCTATGTACAAAGCACTGTCTGGCGAGAAGAAGAGCCCCAAGGACCAAGGTAGGGTGCAACACCATGCTCTATCTTCATCTGGCATCAGGCTCAGCACGCAAAGGCCTGCGCTGCTGGTGTTGCACAGTCCAATTGTCAAGCTTTCACCATGTGCAAGGCTTATCACTCAACAGGAAGTACAAAGCTTTTCAAAGCTACGTATTGGTTACTTGCTCCTGGGTATGCACTACCACAGATGGTACTCTGCATACTTGAATTGTGGCATATTGCAAAAGCTGTTCCCCATGACCTGCAGGCGAGCTGAGTGGACTGTTGAAGGCAATGGGATACACAGAGCAGCAAGTGTACAAGTTCTGACTGTAGAACGGCTGTGATGCTGGAAGTCGCATCTTTGCCAGACAGCTTGTCATGTGCGAGTTTGAGATGTAACAGTCAGCATGCTCACAAAGTCGTACACAATGCCCAACGACCTGCTACTGGAGACGCAGCAAGGCATTGGTAGACATTTAGCTCCCAACATTACAGGTTGTAGGGCAGCCATACATTATAAGCTTAAGCTTCAGTGATGCCACCAGGCTAGATGCAGAGTCAAGCTAGGCTGGCTTCACAGGAATCTTTCAGTGATTGTCAGATCTACCATGAATTGCACGTTCAAGACATAACATGCTGCCACTCTGGGGCCATGCAGTCCAAGGCCATCAGCTGGTACATCCAGAAGGCAACTGCATCACTTTCTCCTCTCCTCTGATGAGCTGTAACAGCAACCCGAGCAAACTCAGCCAGCACCTGTAGCACTGATACATCACACCTCCATTGAGCAGCCTGCAGGTCAAAACCATATCAGTAGACTGCCAGGAATACAAATCGCATGCCTCTGCTGAACACTGCAACAAGAAACCTGCGCCAACAGCATAGCAGATCACAGCGTGCCTGTAAAAATGCACAACAGCTGGTGCTGCACTGGCAGTACCATGTTGTTGGGCGCAAAGACAACCGCTTTTAGACATGTGCTCAAGCACCAGGTTGACAGCACCTTTGACTCACCAATTGCATGTGCGGGTACTTTGCCTGACAGTCTGCTAAGCTCATGACTGAACCTTTCACGGGATCAGCAAAACATGGCTGCAGCTCTTCTGCATTGGTCGAGGTAGTATCCCTTGGCACAGGAGTTTGATGCTCTGGATGCTTGGCACCAGGCTGCAAAACTGCCATCTGCGCTGGCCACTCAGTGCGTACAAGCCAGACATTTGGCTCTGGGGCTGTTGCAATAGTTTGCGTTGCTTGTCTGTGGCGGATATTGTCTGGTATGGCCACCTCAGGCACAGGTGCTGCAGCAAGCAATGCGCCTTTGCAGGACAAACTTGTCATGAGCCCATGCTGAGCAACCATAGATATACTTCCATTACATGCGAAAAATGTGGTTGCAAGAAATCAGTGGCTGACATACATTGAAAGCAAGCAATGCTGTCTTGAGTCTGCAAGAGTAGTGCTATAAGCATTTGAGGGTGACAAAATGTGCATGGCAAACAACCTATAGAGCCAATGCCCCCTCGCGGGTAAGGGCCGTAGCCTTGGCAGGGATGTATATTCATGCCGGCAACTATTGAGGTATGCCTTGTACACTAGGCAGATCACGGCCAAACTAACAACAAAAGGACTCATGTCAACAAAGCCGTAGTCTTTTGAAATGGGCTCAGCTATGAATAATGTCATGAATATGCTATGGCCGGGTGTTACTTTGCAGTGGGGGTACCTTCCAAAATTGGCAGCAGAGACATAGGGATACCCAGCTCCCTGGCTACACCAGCAAAGGTGGTGGCCAAAGTGAGGCTGATGCCTTTGCCTGAAGTCAGAACATCCAGCATGTCCAGAGGTGAGAGGCCTTCATAAACCCACTCAAAAGGGTCCTGACGAAACCTGGCCTTGTGAAACAAGGTCTGCAGGCAGGCCAAGTTGGCTGAGATCGCTGGCTGAGATAGCTGTCCCGTTAGATGAGCATTTTTGTAGCAGGCTTTAGTCAGACAATGAGTTATCTTATGTGCCGGTGTGTAAAGCAATTGCAGTCTAGGATACGGTGCAGACCAGAGGTTTATAGGGTACCTGGGTGATGCATTGCAGCTGCTGTTGCTGTACATCTAGGGGTGGTGTGTGGTGTTTGGTAGCTTCTGCATCAAATAAGTCAGCAGGAGCGGCGTTTTGCACCTCCGCTGCAAGGCTCTGTAGTCTGTTCTGCATGGTGCTCCATTGGCTGACTGCCTGTTTGTCAACAGGCAATCCCCTTGTACGTGCTGATTGACACGCTTCATGCAGGTCTTCCAAGGCAGATTCAGCAAGCTCTTCCTCTGCAGGTCAGGGCAAACAACAGCCTGTCAGACCACATGCATAGATGTCTCGCCAGTCACACAGCACTGCTGAATAATGTCAAGAGGACCCACATGCATTGTAAATGTCTCTTGTCATGCACCTGCCACCTATTCAGATAGGACGACACAGGACAGAGCTTTGAGCACAACTGCTGCCAGACAAAGTCGAGCTGATAGCATGCAACGAGAGCACCTGCTGCTCGTTCAACCTGGATGAGGGTGCCTCAACATCTTGGCAGCCACAAAGCTTCCCCAGATAACTGAGTCTACTGCCTTGCTTGGGGAGCAGACCCCTTTTGACTCCTCCGATAGTGCTTGATGCCAAATTGCATACGAAACCTGCATCATGCGGGCACTGATGCCTTTGCAGCCAGTACGCACCCACACTGCGCAGATCTGCGTAAGGGTTTGCAAGCCATACCTGTTCGACAGGCCCAGCTCCCCCGAGAACAGAGTACTGGGCTTGTAACTGCTTGATAGCTCGAAAACCGGCTGCATGAATCACAAATGGCTATCGAACACGTGCAAAGCTTGCAAGACATCTGCCGCGGAGGTCAGCAACATTCTTGCAGACCGATCCCTCCGACTGCACTTACCATCAAAGTCTGGTTGTTGTCGTCTAATTTGTATAGCTTCCCGAAACAGCCGTGAAGGAGGATACCTAAATCTCGCCTCCGTGAGACCGACGACGCCGGTCAGCGGCAATCTGCTGACATCATATTGGCTTGTGATCTGCAGCAGACTTTTGTATATCAGTCTGCCAAGAGTCATGGCACAGTGAGACAACCGGACGCATTTTAACAGCCGCACTCGCTTCGCTGCATGACTGTCGATGACCTATGTATTAGTACACAAGATCCTGCTGTGGGAGCAACGAAGAAGAACAGTTCCAAGCTAGAGTTGAGATCTGCTAAGTCAAACACAAAACACGGCAATGGGATAGCGCTTCTGTGCGCGCAAGCGGGTGCATACTTTCATGTTGTTTCGAATCAATTGACCTGTACTACGGAGGGTCTGGCGTCTGTCCAGGGTCGTTAGCCCTCTCTTTTCGTATGCTGGCGGTCAAACCAAACTGCCTGCCCATAAACGGTCAATTGCAGGGTGCTTTGCCGTGCGCAACAACATGCTTTGTCACAAGGACAGCTAGTACTGCATTGTCTGTTGGGCTCCGATTGTCGTGCCACACCTTTGGTCAAGCATGCTGCCGGTCGCAGCGAAATCAGCTGCGCCAAGGTGAGACCGGAGGGCCTTGCGCTCTTGCCGCTCGAACACAATAGCGATTTTTGGCGATTTGAGCATACCATGGTGCTTTCTGCTATACAACTGTCGCCTTTAGTCAGTTGGCAGGGTGGTTGTAGACACACATGCATTGTATATGACTCAGGTGCATTCCAGCTTTGGAGAACTGTATGCCAGCAACAGGCCCAAGTTGTTGTTACCAGGGAGGCTGGAAAAAATGGTAAATTGAAAAGCGCACTACAGAAGCAAGGCATTTCTGTCTTAGAGTTGCCTTTGGTTGAGACAGGTCCAGGCCCAGACAGGTACAAGGCGTTGCATGCTTGGTCAGCAGATTGATTCACACTCCAGATACAGTCCACAAAAGTGGCACAGTGAATGCCATGCAGGGACCAGCTAGCAAATGAGCTTAGAAAAGCAGCATTTGACTGGGTGGTCATCACCTCGCCTGAAGCTGCAAATGTTTTTCTGCAAGGCTGGAGAGATGCAGAAAAACCTCAGGTGTGAGCCATGTGTAACATTGAGATATGCATATGCAATTTCTATCAAGCGCTTATTTATGGTCCGTCGGTCATGTTGATGAGCTACCTGCAAGATACGTCTGTTGTGTCTTGCTTGTGTCAATAGAGCTGATGGGCGTGCAGGTGCGCATTGCTGTAGTCGGACAAGGAACTGGTCAAGTGATTGAGGCTCATCAGGAGCCTCTCCTGCACATTGAGTACACACCCCCAAAGGTCAGGCTTGTCTGCTGGTCCAGCGCCTGATAAGCTTGTTGCAAGGTGCAGCTGCTGCACAATCTGACACAAAGCTGCCGTCAGTGTATGACCGTTGGCGTGACCACCTGATTGTGTGTAGGCAAATGCAGTCAGCCTCTCAGCAGGGCTGCCTCACATTGAGGGAGGCTCTCAGCGGGTTCTGTACCCCTCATCTGCAAAAGCTGGCTCAGACTTGCAGGTACTGTTTTGCACATATGTGATATATGTACACATAGAAGTGTATATGTTGCATCATATAACTGATCTTGATGCAGACAGCATGCAATTTCTTGCACGGTGTGCCTAACAGCTGCTCGACAAATTAAGGCAGCTGCCTTGCAGTCCATGCTTGTAATTTGTGCTCATGCAGACTGCTGTCCTGCAACAACAACTGGAAGTAGTAGCTGTAAGAAGCTGACACGCATGAAGTGGTGTACTTGCAGACAGGGTTGATGCAGCGAGATTTTGAAGTTATCAGGTTGAATACATACGACACACGACCAGTGTCCCAAGTTGAAAATAGCAGGCTCAAACAAGCCTGTGAAGCCGATGTGGTGGCTTTTGCATCACCATCAGCTGTCAAGTAAGCTCTCATTCAGCATTTGGTGCTCATGCTGTACAACTTGGCTATGTCAGCTGCACAATCTGCGCATCCCTCTGCCGTGTGTTATGCAGTGCTGTATACAGTCTTTTTTAATTTGGTTGCAAACATGCTTCTTACGGTACCTGCAGGGCATGGCAACAGCTCACTAGGCATCAGGATGTTGACAGCATTGCCGTTGCTTGCATAGGCAGCACAACAGCCATCGCAGCACAAAAACAAGGCTTCAGGCATGTGTACTTCCCTGAGCAGCCTGGCATTGATGGCTTTGTTGTGTCAATTACAGAAGCTCTCAAAGGTAACCCAGGGAGGGTGCTGACAGCTTGAGCAGGACCATGCCAACTGCTCCTGTGAATGCTTGTTGCTGAGCAAACTGCAGCTGTTTGCTGTCACTGAAAAGATGTTGATTGCCAGACATAATGTGATAAGCTTAAAGCATGGCTCTGCAAATGTGTGATGAACAACAAGATTGAAAAAGACATTGCCAGGCTGATCTGCAGACACCTCTTGACTCCGAGGAGAAGTAGGCACTCTCCCTTTTTGTGTTCAAAACCCAAAAAGGTTGGTCACGTGGATCCAACAGGACCTGGTTTATCCTTGAGTCAAAGGAAACCACTTTTACGTAATCGTTTGGACAAGCATGAAAGCGTAGTGCCTATCAATTATATGTGCAAACTCTGCTTTCCTACCTGTCCGCACATTTCTTCCACACATCTATCCACTCACTTTGTCGTGCCATTTACAGCTTGGGGTGCTTGGGTCTAGAAGCGGATCGGACACTCAATCTCAGAGACTCAGTTTGGGCTGAGGAATACTTCATTCGGCTATAGTCTCCTCTTCTGCTTCCGTTTTGATTGCGTTTGAAAGCATGTCAGAGCTTTGGCTTGTGACCAATTTTGCGCTGCTTAACACGGGCGCTTGCACTATGTCAGATGCTGCTAGCGACTGGGCAGCGTTGACATCTGACGCATTCTTCGAGATCGCTGCCTGTTTAGACTTTAGAGCGAACCTAGGGCATCCAGTCAGTATGCAAGGCTTGGCGTTCCAGCATCTGCTCCCTGACCGTATGGGGAAACAAGCTTGCCTTCTACAATCTGCACCACGGTGCTGGTGATCGGGTCTATGCTTACCTTTCCGGTGACTGTCTGATGGTCAAAGTCAACTGGGCATCTTGTCACTCGGGTGTCGTCAACTGGATTCTACATCGAGCTGAGGGTTGGCGCCAAATGAGCTTCTACGATGCTATGAATGAAGACGTCTTCACTCCAAACTCGTTCCTGTATTGCCTGTTGGCTGGACTTCAGCAAATTAGTGCCCCAGACCTGCATGTTATTGCCAAAGGCAAGCACTCGTTTTTTTCAAAGCAAGTCTTGTTGTGCCCTGTATGTTGAGCTTATGCAACTAACATATGCCAAGTGAAGCAGGTGTGTGGTTTTCCCGCTTTCTGAACCGCAACTGCTGTTGCTGGTTGGCACCCCACTGTGTCTCCTATTCTGGCAATACCAGGTTCCCTGGCGCACAGCTCGCATTTCACAACATTGGCCAGCTGTCTCAGCTCACGTCCTTGACACTGACATGTGACCAAGATGTACAGATGTCAGAGAGCATGAAGGGGCTGAGCAAGCTGCGTCAGCTAATTTTGCACAACATTGCACCAAATACCTTTCTGCCAGAGCTCCCAGACCTGGTTGAACTGGTCACATCAGCTGGCATGCATGCAACAATAGATGTGTCTGGATGCACTCAGCTGACGTCTCTGGAGGCGAGCACAGCATATCGGGATGTTGGTTTTAGTGTGCTACTGCCAGCTGGTCAGAAGCAATCTTTGCAGCGCATTGTGATTCAAGACAAATGCCATGTTCAAGGCTTGCAAGCGGCAACTGCACTGACGAGCCTTGCCGTTTCAATAGTGGCTGCACAGTTGGTGCAGTGGCCAAGTATGTTACCAGCACTGCAAATCCTCACAGTGCTCCCTCAGCAGACGCGCATTGGGCATTTGCCACTGGTTGTAAAGACCTTGCCACTTGAGTGGCAGCATTACTCAACCTTGACACATCTTGACCTGCAGTCTTATCATGCCAAAGAGTTGCCCAGCTGGTTTGGTGCTCTGCAGCAGCTCAAATCACTGACAATGTTAGACTTGAAGCTGTCTGTTTTCCCAAAATGTTTGCTGAGGCTGAGTCAGCTTGAAGAGCTGAAGCTCACCACAGCAGGACCTGGTGGTAAACTCTCTGACGGCCTAGTCAATTTGGCCTTACTGTCTTGCTTGAAGCATTTGTACATTAGCTTTACTGGCAATGTTGCTCGTCAGCTTGAGCCAGATCCAAATGAAGATCACTTTGGTACATGCAAATTTTGGGAAGTGCAAGAGCTGTCTGATGCTCTGTATGCTCGCCCACTGAGGCTACTGCCCACCAGAACTGATGCAGAAGGATGCTGTTGGACTGTTGCTGAAAGGCATCAGATGTAGATGCAGACTGTATCACATGTGTTCAGTGCTCTTGTTTATGATGAGTACTCTTGACTGACGGGCTTGTCTGGAAATAGTGTTATGCAGATGCAGCACCAGGTCTGTTGTTCGTGTTTCCATTGACTGCGAGGGCCTTTAATAGATTGTGGGGCACAACTCAAAATTCCAAACAAGCTGGAATGCAGCTGCTTTGTAATACTGTTCATCGACAGCAGGATTGTATACTGGCATGCCACGTGCCAGTCAGCTTCAATGCGCCGGAGACCCCACCAAACAGTCTTATCAGACAGATCTGCCAGCAGCATACATTGTCGGCACATCAGATTGGGCCTGTTCATCAGAGCCCAGTTTTGGCTCATTGCAAAACTAAGCGTTGCCAGCTGGCAAGCGAAGTCCAGCGCAATGCACTCACATACACGAGCAAAGCAACACTGTAAGCCATATACACTGTGAATTGCTTCCTGCAAGAAATGTGCTCTCAATCAGGTTATCTGATTGAGCTTCTTGCCAATCAATGTGAATCAATGCAAAATCATTCACATAGGCTCCATAGTGTGGCTGTCCAGGCGCAAATTTGCTGGCATCAGAGCAGATACGATCCAAACTCAAACTCAAGGCTGCACGCAGGTTGTCCAGTGATTCTGGGTTCTGCATAAGACTTGCGTAATGCTCAACAAGCTGGCAAAAAGCTGGGTTACAGGCAGCCGGATCATGTCCAGATGTAGAGCTGGCAGTTGCAGGCTCATCCTTCTGCACACGCATATTGTAGACTCACAATGTGTTACAAGACATGCCAAGCACTCCATGACGCAATCAGGAAGTGGCATTCAATCTGGGGCTTTCCCACTAAGACACATGAAGCAGCATGAGCAGGCATTGTGTCACTGTTTGCGATGCAACAATGCGCTTGCCAGCAGACAGGAACGACAGCATAGTGTCAACAAACAAGGTGGCACCCTGTTATGATGCAAGGCATGCGTCTCATTTGATCTCTTGACTGACAAGGAAGAAGCAGGTAATCAGACAGCCCACAACTTACACTTGCAGTGTAACATGAACGCAAATGGCAATCCGCAAACACCAACACAACAGGCACCACTGCAGCCCAATACATTCATGCACTGCAGCCCAACAGACAATGGGCAGCAACAAACCTGAATGATGCTGGACTGTTGCTTGGACCTCAGGTGAGGCTGAATCCCAGCTGCAGCTTCCAGTTGTTCCCGTATGAGGGGCAGAATCAGATGCGGAAGAAGAAGTGCTCCAGGGTCATCGCATGCTGCTTCTACTGTTAGGGTCTCTAATGGGAGCAGTATGGCATACTCCTCTGCATGAAGTCGGTCCATCTCCTCAAGCTGTGCTTCAAGATCACTACGTAGCTTCTGTATCTGGTCAGGCTTGTACAGCTTTGGCCTCACATGCTGAAGGAGCAGCACAATCAGTCAGATGTACGCTGTGTCTATAATGTGTCCCATGTCTGGCTGAAGTACTTCAGCCACATACAAAGACCAAAAGGATGCATGTTGCAGACCAAGGCAAGGCCACAGTGACAGGTACATAGATTGAAAAGTGTCAAGCCGTAGCAATACAACCATGCAAGCGAATGGCGCAGACATGTGACAAATCAAAAGCCCGATTGGTAGACTAAAAGATAGTTATGGGAGCAAGCAGGCAGGCGAGCAGGCAGACACACAGTTGCATACGTTCACACAGTGTTTCATGGATTTGTTTTTGGTACGAAGAGATCTTAAGGCAGTTGGGTTTTTGCTTTTTGACAAACTTGATACTTTTTCACAGAATTCACTGTTATCCTGTCATTGGAAGCTGGCACATCGCGCTCAGGCAGCCAGGAAGGTATCTGATGATCTGAGTCAAGCGACAAGATATTGTGAACACCAAGGGCTATCAACTGACTTGCCTTGTGAAAGTTCTTGACCAACCGCGCACGGGATTCTGGAGAGAGGTTGGCTCGAGCAGCATCTGCGTTTGCCTGAGACATCCCAGCTACTTCCCTACCCCATTGATCAACCTTGTCCACTCCGTTGTGCATCTGCCTTAAACGTTTGTGCAGTGCATCCTGCTCTACTTGGAGGTCCTGGACACCCAGACAGTAAGATCTGTTACTGTGTCATGCCGTTGAACTGACATGTCCATTGCTAGGTCTATACTTGATTGACCCTTTGGGTGAGACGCACTCACTTACACACTCACTTACTCAATCTGCACCCAC
>JAABUO010005113.1_pt1 | contig 15372 bp, 20 predicted proteins | sample 5559291 | NCBI WGS metagenome assembly JAABUO01 (sample SAMN10711878, study PRJNA513372) | rock metagenome | isolation source: Antarctica rocks | place: Antarctica: Victoria Land, Finger Mt sud
GTTATTGAATGTGAGGGGAAGGATGGGAAGAGTCATGTGTAAGTTATCGGTAGGACCAAACAGACAACAAGCCCCGTTATCTAGTCAAATCATTCACTAACAAAGAAGCCAGAGCCAATTTGAGGGCTGTTTTTCTTATTTTCAATACTGCCGGAGTCCGCTCGATCGGAAGAGAAGAGGGCTCAGGGGTGGTTTGTCCGTGTTGTGCGGTTGAGGAGATTTTGATTGTATTCTTTTGCAAGGGGTTAGAGTCAGGGTTTATGGGGGGAGTGTGGTGGGTTTGTGTTTTTGGGTGCTGGAGGAAGAGAGAAATGGGGGAAGGCCGGGAGGGCTGTTGCATGTTTAGAGGGTTTTGGAGGTTGGGTGGAGGGAAGGGGCTAAGAATCTGGTGCGTCCAATTACGAGGGCCCTGATTGTTTTGGGAGATGGAGATGTGCCAGATTGCGCAGGTTCGCAGATAGATGCCAAGTTTGTTCTCGAGAGTCAAGATGCTCAGAGAACCGGGTATATGGATTGATGCAGGTGTTTTATGCACTGTCGAGAAAGACAGGTTTGTCCGAGAGATTGCAATAAGACTGAATTGAGGAATCCAAAGTTGAGAAGGGACGGGACTGTGCTGATGATAGTGCATGAATCATGGCATTGCGATTTGCAGGGTTGTTAAGATCAGGGTTCGACGGTCAAGATCGAGAAAGTGTACTTAGAAGCTGGTTGAGTGAATCTTGTACGAGACATGTTGTGCAGCCCCTAATCGTATGTTGGAAACTTCGCAAGCTTCAGTGTCTTTGCTGCTGTTTGTGTATCGTATTATGTCTTTCCCGTGTGAGAAGCGGCGAGAACACTCCTCATCGATCCAACTTGGCGCCTGTCACGCATTGTCCAGGGAACTCGTGGGTGGCTACTGTTAACCAAGAGTCTTCTCAAACCCCAACGTCTCCATGTAGCACTCCCCTTGCTCATGTGGATTCCAAGGAAGTTCTCCGCGTGTGGACGTTCGCATTAACATTTGTGAAATATCAAACCCCCAATCTCCACAGTCCCTTAGCTCTTCCGCCGTAGTTTCAACGTCTAAAGGTTCATAAGCACCATCAGAAGCATCGTACAAGAACTGATCGACTATCCACTTGCGAAGTTTCGAGTTGGGTGCCGATGTATTGTACGCAAGGTGGATTGTGGGGATACCGATTCTGATTGTGTTATGGAAGTTGATGAGGCACGTCATGACACAATCAGAGAACACTAGGCATTCCAGCTTGTCTCCAAGAGTCCAGGCTTTGACAAGTATTGTTATCATATTTTGTGTTGCCTGATTATTTATGAAAAGGTATGGCTTACAAAGGTTAAAAAAGTGCATTTTTCCAATGTAAAGCCAGTGAACGAAGTGTTCGAAATCTTTAGGATTATCGTCCTGAAACTGTATGGTTCTTGACTCAGCCTCGAGGAACGAGCCGTCCAAGGCGCGTGTGAAGAAAGTCGAGTGGTGTATGAGAAGATTCTTCGGTATAATCCAATAGTTCATGTTGATGGAAGCATCGCCAACCTCAACGCGTATTGATGGGGTGTTTTTGATCCTGTGGCCGTGCTAAGCGGATTTTCCCCCGTTTGGAGTGGGAGAACTGAAAAGGGGATATCATTGAGTGACTAAATTGAGAACAGAACTTACAGACCTTGGCCCGCCTGACTTTGAATGCCATCAGTGATCAGTGGAGGAGAACTTGGTGGAGCCATGAGTATTTGATACTGAGGTAGGTGGAAAGTTGCAATTAGGAGGAGGAAGACCTGTCGTCTTATTCAGATACAGAGTCGTCAGAGTCGTTAATGGTGTGATTACATCAATGTGAACTTGAGGAAGCAGTCCGAGGATTCCGAGGCTGAAGTAATTGGTTTGCTCGAAAGAAGTTCCTGTATCAAAGTTCTAGAACTCAGGATACTTACGCCTGTGAGATACAAATGAAATAAAAGGTTGTAAGAGTCATTCGCTCGAGGATAGGATCTAAGGATGGAAAATTGATAACCAGTTTTTTAAGGCAGCTGGTCAAAGAGTATGATGGGGTGAAATTAAGGTGATGTATCACGTGTAATTGTGTTCATGACCCTAGATCACAAAATTACTTTGGGTCAAGTTGAATCAAGGGGATTGAGGAAGAATTCCTGACTTAGGGTGTGCCGACAATGGTGGTTATCGAGCTCTGCAACCACCAATGGCATCTGTGACATTCATTGTTGTAACAGCTTTGCAAAATTTTCCAGTTGCTTTACCTCACTGGATTATCACAGGCCTCAAACTTAATAACATACCTCGTCGAGTTCCAATTACTCAAGTAGAAGATCATAGAGTAGATAGGTAACACAAAGCCGTCTGGATCACCTCTTGAAAGCCCGATGACCTTGGAGTAATCTTTCTGGAAATGCTCCCTCCGGATTCCAAGTAAGAAAGAATACTCGTAGGCGAGCAGATTTTGTGGTGGGTTGCAGACCACCAGATTTCGCGAAAAGGCAGTCTCGACCCTCTAGGCTACATAACATTCTAGCGTGATAATTCGTAAGGTATCCAATGTAGGGCAGTAGGAAGAATCAGCTGTTATTGGTTAATACAAGCGTGACTCTCGAATGCCATTAACAACGATTAGAAACGCCATTTCCTTTTTATGACTGGTTAGTACGAGGCATATTCCTGAACAAGAGCAAAAATAGTAAAGATATGTCTGAATGAGGGATGATATGTTTAATGAAATTCCCCGCAACGTGCTGAGGAAATCGTAATGGGAATGGAGGAGGGTGAGTTTATATATCGTTGTGGTTCATTGATTATGAAACGGTGGCGGTACAGAGACCTTGTATAGCCGTACTTCTTCTAGTTAGTCTCGTTGATGAACATGGTGCAGGATAGTTCACTGCCATTGCTTGAGCCGTGCTGTGAGATGGTTGCGATTGAGTCCCGGTTGGCTGAATGCTCCACTCCTAATAGTCCACTTCCCTCAACAGAATGGGATGCTTGATGTGGTTATAAATCAAATGTGTATTTCGTACACTTCTTTAGCATACACTAGCACATGAAAGCAGGCTGCGCATACCCGAGTGCTATGGAGCTAACAAGATAGTCCAACCGACAGAAAACAGGGTGATACACTAGTGTGAGGAGTATCTAGTCCGACCTCGACTTCCAGAGCCTGCTGCAGAGGATGCCCGACGTCTCGGAGATAAAGAGAGGTCTCGAATCGATGAGAAAGGAGACTCTGAACGCTCCAAAGACCTTGGTCGATCTCCAACGCTTAAGTCAAAAGACCTCCGGCGATGCCAAGTTCGCGCCGTTTCAGGGTCCGAGAACGACATCTAGTCTTCAGGGCTTTTGTAAGGGTTGGGTGGTTCCAAAGGCCCCAAAATCATCAAGGTTCTCATGAGGTCAATTTTCCAGTCGTCTAGCGCCGTCAACGTCTCGAATTCGGAGTGAACCACTTCGCGGCCAAAGGTTTCTCGAATAGAGAACAGGAACTGGTGTGTCGCCCATTTGCGAAGCTTTGACCACTGTGGACTGTTCTTGTAAGCGTTCGATGGTGGCAGCTTTGACGCAGGATTTTTGGTGATAGCAAAGTGTCTCGAACATGGCTCTGTCTGCGAACACGGAACAGCCCAATTTGTCACCGAGCATCTAAGCTTTGGCCAACAGAATGGTATTAGGAACTGGCCCAACTTTTCCGGTATATAGCCATCGGATAAAGGAGCTAAGGACTCTGGGATCATCCTCTGGTAGGTTGACCTTCTTAGCACTCGCTTCGGTAAATGAGCCGTTCAAGGCACCAGCGAAGAAGGGTGAATGATGTGTAAGAAGCTCCTTTGGCAAAGTCCAATGCTTCGTTTCGTCGCCGCTGCCCACGATGAGACTGATGGATTCTCCGCCCTCGAGTCTGATACGTTGTTAGTCAGGATCTCTAAAGTGTTGCTTCTGAAGAATGGACAATTTATGATTTAGAACTTACAGTGTCAAACCAGCATCCCAATGAACTCCGTCAAGTATGCGCGGCGTATACCCAGGTACATCCATGATATGCTAATTCCCTGTAAGTTGTACACTAGAAGGCAGTATAGTCAGAAAGGCCGATAAATTGCTTTCTTGGAAGATAAGGTCTGTGTTGGAAGAGGTTAAAGATATACCAGAAAGTGAGGAGCCGACATCTGTATAGACAATGGGTGTCAGTGAAGAGTAATAGATATGACCCTGTCTAGAATAAGGATCATAGGTCAAAGAAGACGGTTTTTGATGATTCTTAGTGATTCGCGGTAAAGCTGGTAAGTGGTGAATGTGAAGAGATCACGATCAATACAAAGAGTTATTCCCCAAAGACCCGAGAGTCATGCGGGGGTTAGCCGTGAAGGAAATGTAGGCCAAGAAAATGAAACATCTGCTATGGATCGTCTAAAAGCAATTTCCTTGACCTACTGAAAATGAGAAGTCTTAATGCTCAAGGTCTTAGCCTATGGTACAAAAGATTCTTCGGCTATACATCTCAAACAGCTTTTTGGGCCAATTCTTCATGGTTCGTTGTAGTAGCCTCATCTCCTGGCCTGCGCGCACCAGTTGAGCCAGTCCAGGAAGAATGAAACCTTGATCTTGCACCGTGGATCAAACAATAGTCGCTCTTGTGTACTGGCATAGGTTGCTGTGATTTGCCGGAGATTCTCTCTGTCCTGGGCAGCCAAGACTCTTGCAACGAGCAAGCTAGCATGACTGCAAGCATTTGTGAAGGCATTGGAGCCCTGCATCGTGACCTCGCTGTGGATTGAGTGAATCAATTCGAGCAGTACTTCTTTACTTCCACCACCTGGTACATTCTTGCCCTTACAAAATCGAGCGTAGTTTCTAACCAGATCACATGCCTTGGTAGATACCAATTTACTTGCTGTATTTCGTATGACTCTGAGTAGAGGTAGAAGAAGATCCAAAGCGAGAGTGCTGGCGTGTCGTTGTTTGACGAATATTTCAAGAAGCTCCAGCACACGGCACTTAAAATTGATGATCGTTTTTTTTGCATCCTCCTTTTGGGATTGCTTGCTGGTAACCTTTTTCCTCTCCTTGAAAACCACCACCAATTGCGCGTCTAATGCTTCCATCTCCTCGTCATTCATATCTTCGTCAGTTGACTCTTCACTATTGTTGGAGATTTGATCTTCGCCAGGAGGTTTCGTTCCTAGGGCTTGAGCGAGCTTTGCATCAAACGTGGCTAACTCGTCATCTGTAGCATCGTCGTCACTTTCCTCTTCAGACGTAATATTGGAAGACTCCTCCACGTTAGAAACATCGGAGCCTGCTTCATCCTCAGCTTGCAGCTGAGCAAAACCAGCTTCGGTCATTTCAATTTCTTCTATATCAAAACTGTCTCCAGCATCTTCGTCGTCATCTCGATCGAATACCTCCTCTTGGCCTGATACACTTTCGCTTGTTTCGAGCACCTGAAATACTTAATCGGTGTTTAATCATCTTGTGAGCACATGCATACCTTGATCATGGACTGTAGTCCGCTCTTATTCACGTCCGAAGCACAGGCTGCAAAGACTTGCTGGGCCAGACGCCGAAACATCATCGACGGCTTGGCTACAAAGCTGAGTAGAATCTCGACTAACGCCTCTGAACCTTTTTGCTTGCCCTTGTTCCTGTGCTTGACAAGAGAAGCATAACAGTCTTTTAGCTCATCTAATACGTTCATAGCGTCTATATCACCATTGTACACTTGGATGATCGTCAAGGAGTACAAGAGAGTGAAGGCCTGAAGTACTTGTTTCTTGTTAGGTTGCGCTTTTTTCTCCTTGGACTGGAGTTTGTCCAGTGTCTTCCACGCTCGGTTGATACTGTCATGCACATTCTGGTCTGCATCTAGAAGGGGTTTGAAACGCTTATAATTTTCCTCCCGTTGACGGACATCCCTCACTAAATTATAGGTGAAGTATGAAGGATCCGCAGATTTGTTGAAGAGGTGGGTCAGACAGGTGGAAATTCTAGACCTGAACATCTCGCGCGATGCACTTGAAACCGGGGTTTCCAATCCTTTCTCTGGAGATAGGGCATCTAACTCTACTGTGAAATATGCAAACTCCGCAAACATTGCCAAGATTGATTGCACCTCAGCAGAGAAATCCAATGGCTCTGCAACGCCTTGCTTTAACCGTACAATGAACACTAAATGGTCGGCTAAGACTTGTCTCGCTACCGATGCAGCTTTTCCGTCTGGGGCATCTGGGTTTAGGACCAGTTGGCGAAATACTGGCAGTAGTTGCTTTAGACTAGCTTTATTGACCTGAGAGAGCACTTTTTCAATGGTCTTTGTTTTTGTTGACTGATCAAAGTTTATCCTCCCTTGCGGAGGCTGTAGTAGGCCTTTGATTATCGCCACAGCTGTAGAAGGTTCCATTTGCACCCTCTGAACCATGACTTTCATGGCAGTCACGGCAATGCGATAGAGGTAACGCTCTGGAGAAGCAAGCTGGTTCATGAGACATCGCATCAGATTTCGGGTGAACAGAAATAGCAGTAAACTCTCAGGAGCATCTTGCAACATCCGCTGAAAGAGTAGGAAGCCCCAGTACTTTCGTTCATCTGATGACGAGCTGGAAAAAAGGGTTTCTCATCTGATTTAGCAGACATTTTATAACGGTAATTGGTGAACACTCACTATCAACACACTCCTCCCAAAAACCTTCAAAGTTCTGACGCCTCGAGGACTTCGCGTGTTGGGTGTGATCCTGTTTTAAAAGCTGTGAAAGAACCACGTCCCATGCGAAATGTAAATTCGCGGTCCAATGGCCTCTCTGGGAGGGTTTGCTATCGTTACTGGTTTGCTCGAGATTGCTAGTTGAAGCTTCTTTCAGAATCTTTGCGATTCTCGCCTTCTCTTTCCTATCCAGGGGATCCTCATTGTGCCAAATACCTGCTGGTAAAATGACATCCTGGATCTCAGACTGTATTTTGATCCATATTGCCACTCCTTCAGGTGTTTTTACAAAATTGTTTTCACGAAGCTTACCGATGATCAATTGGGCGTATTTAACATTACGGCCTTTCGAGCCCAAATCCTGCACGGCCCCATACAATATCCATCCGCATTCCTCTCGTAAACTTGACCTTTTTTGGGCCAAGTCAAACACCAGATCGAGGATCTGAGACCAAGATCCAATTGCAACAGCTGGCTCAAACAAGATACCAGATTTGACGAGCGCCTTTGCACCGAAAAGCCTTCCAAGCTGGTGGTTTCTCTCTTCCTATATTGGAGCACTTAGTCAGTAGCACAACAGACTACTGATATATGTATTACATACTTCGCCAGATACATTTCCTTGAGTTCTTGTCTGCTCCTTTAGCGTCTCAATTAGTTCTTGTATGCTTGGGATACCGGGTACACGCCTTGATGCTGAACCAAACAGCTGGATTAAGAGTTCTGTAAGCGCAACCGAAAAGCCCAGCCGTGCTGCCTTACGACCACTACACAGTCCTCTTAGAAGCCTTCTAAGGATCTCCGTGACCTGTTGGGCTGTTGAGTCCGCCTCAAGTGCGACTCGAAGCAACAACGCCTTGGCAGCTTTGAGCCTGATATCATCGTTGGTGTTCGCAAGATCCTCATATATTTCTACCAGCTGAGTGTCCACAGTGACTGGCTCTCTTCGTCTTTTATTCGACATCACGTCAGATTGCTATCATTGGTCCATGCAGCCCAGTTTTGCAATTCGTCAGCTGATACTCTTGTATCATAGATCAATCCAAGAGTAGTTGAGCCTCTTCAGATACTCAACACTTCTATATATTTCATTTTTGTTCTGGCATGTGGTTTTGCAAATTTGATATGTAATTTCTTAGCGGTCTGGGGAATTTTACGCGAGCTCAAGCCTCTCCAACCGAAGATCACGAGATCTCGTGTTCGTCGACGTGATCTATGTTTGTTTACAGCACGCCAAACCTAAGCTTCGCGGCAGAGCAAAAATTTCTATAGACTACCAATTTGATAATCATGAGTCCCAGTTTTGACACTTCATAACCTTGTATCCGCATTCTGAACAATTCCCAAAACCAACATCGGACCACTTGAAGTTTTGGAGATTGGCACTCCTTGTGTACAATCTATTCGCCGCAGGGTCGTGCAGAATGTTGCACACTGACTTCATAGTTTGGAACCCCTCAGTGAGCCCTCAGGCTATCTGTGGGCAGCGAACACTTTACCTAATTCAGGTGTGATCCGAAGTTTGGACAAGCGTTTCGGTTGGCCTTGGGCCCAGGCGTCTGCACACCAGAATCAGATCGATCGGATACACTGGCGCGTAGGTATCCTGGCAACAAGACAGCTGATTGCAGGGGCTGTATCAAGTAAGTATTGATATGCCCGAATAGGGCTGGAAACAGCGACTCTAAATCTCCACACCATGCCAAATCTAGAATGAATAGACGGCAATTGCGTGACCGTACAAAGGATAGGATGATGATGTGGGCTGGCGCTAGAAGTGGTGAGTTGGCACCCACCGCAGCACCGTTGGCTTGCAAGCTGCAATTTGGAGACAAAGTCGGGCGGAGCTGAATAGCAGATATAAGGCACAATACTCTAGCAACGGCACAAATATCCATGCACCCCTGGCAGCTTCCCTCAAGTCGTTATACAGCCGTGACAGCCTGCAGGATAGAGCAGCTTTAGGGAGACAAACAACAATGCCATTGTGTTTAAGCACTGTAGGTATAGAGAAGATGTCTCTCAAAGATAGGACAGCGCCAATTTCGTTGTCAGATTGGCTCGCCAGTGTATTCAGTAAGCCAAATTGATCTCCCGTCATAGTTTGCTTTGCTCTCTCGGGTTACCGAAGCAGGAAACTTTGTGAAACTCATCCAATAAGCTCGTAGAAGAAATTTGATTGGTTTGTGCTTCGTCCCAAAGAAGAATCATAAACGCCAGGAAGCCGCTGTATAGCAAATTTAATGAGTTCGGACTTGTTGTACAGCAGAATCGTTTGAATCCACGCGCTTTGCTTCATCGTCATATGCAGGAAAACCAGGTTTGACAACAAATGAGAGCGAGAATAGACATCATCAAACTGCGCTGGTCATTGGTAGAGCTGGTAAATTAGGTTATGCATGAACCGCTTTCTTGCAGGTGAGGTACCTGGATTTTTACTACTAGTAGTTGCTATAGTACTTTAGTAAAGTACCTGGTACCTTTAGGATCTCCACCATCCCACCAACGTTGCTTCGTCAACAAGGCCACTCGACCTTCACCCGAGCTGAGCCGTCCTCATTGCTTTTGCACCTCCACGAGCTTGTTCCTTCTCTTCCTCTTCTTTATCTCCCTGCCATCATCATTTATCTTGACGGTCTCTCCTCCCCCGTCTGTTCGTGAGTCGCTCGTTCGATCCGGGACAAGTCACATCCTTCGGACGACGGCTTACGAACAGCTGCCAATGCTGATGCCCAGCCGGTAGAACCGACTTTGAGATCGTTCATTCATCAATTCGATAATGTGTTAGGTACAACAGCTTACGATCACGGCCATAACTCTATCAAGTACCCGTATCTTTTACGAGAACTTGCCCTGGCCTCGGACACAACTAAGCACGGCATCATCGATTGCCATTGACCAACTATCAATTGAGTCCATCTACCTAAGACAAACTCTCAAATGATCACCAAAGACGTACTCTAAGCTCGATACAGTGACAGCATACACCCGCAATGGAGCGTTCTTCACCATTGGCTGCCATGCAGCCCCCTTCATTCCCATTCGGACAGTGGGGTTGCCGAGCCGATCCAACTTCATACTCCAATTGCGGTGGGCAATATGGAGGGAAGGTAGCATTTGGCCCCAGCAGCTTCAACTTTAAGGATCTCAGCATGTCAAGAGCCCCCTCGGACTATTTCAGTTTGAAGCCTGTTCGAGGGTCCTCGCCAACCGCCAGCCTCGCGGCAGACCTGTCACAGAATTTCCATATTGATCAAAGGTACAGTACTCCATTCTATAGCTTGATAGTGATGCTCACGAACAGCAGTCCCCAGCTGCCGACCCCTCGACGGTCATTATTCTCGACAAACCTCTTTGCTTCAATCAATGGGAGAGGTATGGTGGTAGTGCTCAATGGTTTGGGCAGACGCTTATACTTGAATAGACAGCATGACCACACCCCCGCCCCCCTCTTCTTCGCCCGGTCCTTACAACGAGTCAATCGAAATATCTCCCTTACCCCATAAGGCACCCTTCACAGTGGTCACCCATATACAAGTCCAGTCACCTTCGCCTAAAGCAATACCCGACGATTATATCACCCCAAGTCCCAATGTTGAGATGCAAGAACCCTTGTCAGAAGTACCTAAACAACCTATACCTTTTGAGTGGGTTTCTCAGACGTATTCCTTATAACGATATCTAATAGGCGATAGACGTAGAAGGCCTACATTGATGAGACCCTCTTTGGCTCGTGCGAAAGGTTACTCTACAGGCTCCGTTCCCTTAAGTTCTGTAAGAACTGAAAGCCAGCTCCCACCGTTCAAATTTGGGAATGAACTTCCCTTGCCACCACCGTCACTCATGTCGACTGACGAATGTTTTGCTTCATCACCACCACAGGAGAGAAGACCACGGTCTGCAAATTCTCCACTGCCCTCTGTCATGGGCCCTCCGAGACTTAAACAACCATTTTTGGGTTTGAATGGGTACAATCGGAACTCCGCTTCCCCTATTATAGGTCATGTTCGGAAACCATCAGGGTCAACGCAACGGCCCAGAAAACAATTCCGTCGCTCTCTCAGCATGTTCGAGCATCCAGCAGATAAAATGAAAGAGGAGAAAACTAGCTTGGGCACTACAGCAACATTGGATGCCATCATGGATATTGATGACGTCCCTCAATTGCAGCTACCACACTTCTTGTCCGAAGAGGAGAGCGTTCCCCGCATCGCGAAGGAAACCATGATAGATGTCCTAGATGGCAGATATGAGCAACGTTACGACGAAGCCATCGTAGTGGATTGCCGGTTCGAGTACGAATATCACGGTGGACATATTGAGGGAGCTGTCAACGTGAATAGTAAAGAGGAATTGGCGAGAAAGTTATTCGACACTCCCTTGTCTGAAAAGACTCTCCTCATTTTCCATTGCGAGTACTCAGCACATCGCGCTCCTCTTATGTAGGTGTTGAGTCCCTGACATCCTGAATACTCTAACAAAGCTTTTAGGGCTAAGTTTCTCCGTCACAAAGACCGTGCTGAGAACGCTCATCGTTATCCGAAACTCTCATATCCCGAAGTGTACATTCTAGATGGAGGCTATAGTTCGTTCTTTACGGACTATAGGATACGATGCTTTCCCCAGGATTACGTGGAGATGGACGCCAAGGAGCATGTCACTGCCTGCGAGCGTGGACTTGGACGTATGAAGCAGCAACGCGCCAAGCTCAGTCGCGCACAGACATTTGCATTTGGCCAACACAATCAGCCTATGGATGACAGCCCTACTGCCTCAAACCGGCATTGTAGTTCTCTCATGATGGGTATGGATATCTCTGTCGATCAACATCTCGATCCTATACAGCGATTGCTGTCTAGGCGTATGGCGTCTCACTAATCACTCTTTGATACCGTTGGCAATTTCATGCACTAGATCGTGCTACCTTCTGCGATTACGTCGCTCCTCAAGGAATGCCTTGCGCTTTTCGTGGCCTGTACTGGCCAGTATTGCATTGCATGTGCACCGGAGTTCACCTTGCCTTTTGTCGCGTTTAACTATCACCTCCCCCCCTCAGCTATAAGGACCCCCTTTGATTATTCATCTATCTCTCGTGCTCTGCCTCGAGGTGTTGTATTATTTGAGGTTTTGAGCGTAAGAGCTAGGGGTCGTAGTCTCATGTGTTGTTGCCCCGGTGGCCTGCCATATCCGGACTATTCAAATCGCCTTATCACCTTGGGCCTGGAGCCGGTAGAACTGTCGCTGTTCTTTATAAACCTTGGCATGACAGTCATCACGACGCATTATTCAGACCTATCTCTCATTCCGAAGTTCGTATCACAGATATCGACTTCAGGACTTCCTACAGCATACTTTCTGGTCCGACATCGAGCTAGGGGGTCATCATCATCACATTTTCAACCCGACAGAGAGTTTCGCAAGGACTTGCATTTGGGTTTAAGCATTTCTCTTGTGGCCTTTCATATATTCTGGACTGCTATGGATTTTCTATCGGATGGCACAGCGCTAGCTAGACTGCTAGACCGCCATGTCTACTGAATTGGCCCTGTGTAGGCTATCCTACAGAAAAAGACTCGGAGATTGAGGAATAGACAACGCTCCCACATTCCTTGTGGCTGTAACATTATCTAGGCGATTCTGTAATCCTAGACCAATCGATGTTTTTTACTCGTCAACCTTGTGATTGAAGAAAATCTATGCGATCAACCGCTGTGCTGACTTGATGAAATGACATTGAGAACTTTAATGATAAGTAATTGTTAGAAACTCAAAGCATGTCTGATATGACGAAGAGCCTCATTGATTCCCTAATCGTAGTGAAGCTCTTAGGGCTTAGTGTCAAACTCGAAGACGTAGATCTCTCGCACCCTTACTGACATGCCCCCATGGACATCGATGACATTCTCGGCGAAGTCGGAGGCCGTGCAGTCCCTCTCGAGATTCGCGACCTGCAGGAGCTTTCACGCGCCTGGGTGACTGAAAGGAGCGCTCCAGAGATTCTACCCTGGCCGGCATCATTGATGGAGCGCGTGTTGGAAAGGATACGGCAGCAGGTAGGCTTATCTTGCAATTATGTGAAACTATATGTACTTACTTGAGAGGTGGCGAAAGATCGAATTGGTAGAGGAGCAAACCGGCAATATCGATCCGAAGGCGAATTTCCGTCTTATCATTATACAGACGGAGCTCGAGAGGTTTAAATTTCTTGTGCGGTCTTACTTGCGGGCGAGGATTGCTAAGGTGGGGTCTGCTATTATCTTTGCATGCACGAGGGGTTCTACTGATGGTTTCTCTCCCAGATCGACAAATACGCCCTCTACATCCTCACCAACCCGGCGCAGAAATCCCGTCTCTCGCCTTCGGAAATCCAATACGCTACCACGCATCAATCTCTGCTTCACGCGCACTACCACTCGTCTTTCCTCTCGCAATTCCCTACTTCTCTGCAGAGACTGGACGATACGGCGGGGGGGATCAGTATGGTTGAGCAGCCGGATGTGGATGAAGCGGTGTTTGTGAGGGCGCTAAGAGATGTGGATAACCCGATTGTGGTGGAGGGGACGGATATGGCGTTTGAGATGAGGAGGGGGGACGTTTATGTGGTGAGGTGGAGTGCGATTAGGGAGGTGGTGATGGGTGGGGATGCGGAGTTGATATAAGGGTCGGTGGGTTTGAAGTTACTACCATTTTTTGTGAAAACAGAGTGCCAGGGCGGCCCCCCATGGTTTGGAGATTTTTGCCACGAGGCCCCGTGGTGGAAAAGCCATGGGTTATGATGGTCATGCTGCAGTGTCACCTGGAGCTGTAATTGAAGAAGGCTTCCACTCAAGGCAATCCAGGGCCAACTTCTTGTAGCCACCGGTCACTCTCCAACGACTAACGCTGCACCAGATTCTCCCGCGGTATGTGGTGCGACCTTCAACGTTGATACAAGTGAACAGTGCTGACGTTATTGTAGAATTTATGTAGTGAGAACCTGCAAAGCATATCCACACAGGACGAATTTCAACGGGGCAAACCATCTCATTCCTTGGCACTCCACTTTTCCGGGTCTCTCTTATGCTTATGGCCTGGAGTGCTACCAAAAGGGCGATCTCAGACTGCCTGATGTCCCGAAACCTGTTGGTCCTCCGGAGTGACTCCATCTTCAAGTACCTTCAATTCGGCTTGGAATAGTGACAGGACAACTGGCGGATTCTCCAAACGCGGTTCCTGCTGCTACTGAATAAAGCAACAGATCTGTGAGGGGAAATTGCTGTGGTTGTCATAGAACTCGAGCACTGGGGGCTTGGAAACTACTACAGTCCAGTCTGATAGCAAACTTCTCGCAACAGAGATGGATGAGGTCCTGATCTCTACAACTGAAGAACTCGACGACTCAGTATCAAGTTGCTACAGCTATGCTGCATGCGCCAATTGGATGAGCCGTGCCAAGCATTCAAAACATCGAAGTCCACTACATTAATTCCACATCGCGAGATATGGAAGACTTGCTTGCTCCACCCGCCAAGGCATCGATGCATAAGAAAGTGTTAGTATTCTGCATGTTACCCGAAACGATGAAGCAGCCTTTGGACGAGCAAATGGCCTTTATGGAGATGTTGTATCCCATGGGAATCTCATCCAATCTCCATCTATCGATAACGCCCAAGAGTCGGTAATTTTTCTAGCCTCATGTCTTGAAGCTATGCTAGGCTAGGAAAGGAAATTGCTCGTGTGATCAATTTTTTGTCATCTCGTCAACAGTAGTTGTACTAAACACAGTCTTAGGTGTAGAATCGTGATTAGTACTTTTTTCAAGAGTGGTTGAAGTGTTCATAACACTGTTGTCTATTATGCGAATTTTGAGCTTCAACAGTTGGATTGTTGAAATTGGAGTTGTCTCCAATGACGCAGCCAGTGCAATCCCTGCAATTCGATCGAGGCGCGCTAGTGAGTTCGTTACCGTAGGCATACTTCTGATATCTTCCGAATTGCCCGACATCGAAATCTTCTACTCCACCTTTTTTCTTTGTCCTGCCTTTCAATCTTCTAATACATAACACATGTATCTAAAAAGGACAGCTGAATACTTTGCATCCGCAATCTAGACCTTCATAAAACGTCCAAGATGGCTGCCCCAGCACCAAGCGGTGGCCCAAAAGCGAGCAAGCATGATACTCCCTCCGCAGCTGGGCAATCAGATCCGCATAGACCCACCGAGGCTTTGGAAAACACCAAATCAACTTTTGCTGCTGTTCCTGCAGCTCAAGGAGAACAGATAGCGCCCGGTAAGAGAAGACGAAATCACCGAGGCGGGAAAAACAAGAGAAGTCGTAGGAAATCGTTCGCAATTGCTGAAGACGAGAGTGGTAGTGCGGAGGCGGCGAGGTCCAGTCGTGATCTCCTCGATTCTTCAACAACTGCTCCCGCAAGACCGTCGTTCTACAGACTGGGTCAATCAGGTGGGAGAACTCTGAGCTCGACGAGCCTTGACAGTCAGGCTCTACTAGACCATAGGTAAGTCGAGATATTGAACTCACAGACCAGTTCATCCGTAATGGCTCTAATTGGACTCGGCAGAGATCATCCTCCAATGCGGGCAAGACGAGATAGTAGGATCAATCAGAGCCTTTTCGCAGCTCGACCTGGTAATACTAGCTATCCTAGCCATCACACCGAATCCTCA
>JAABUO010005115.1_pt1 | contig 15370 bp, 21 predicted proteins | sample 5559291 | NCBI WGS metagenome assembly JAABUO01 (sample SAMN10711878, study PRJNA513372) | rock metagenome | isolation source: Antarctica rocks | place: Antarctica: Victoria Land, Finger Mt sud
TGTATGCTTCTGCATTTGAGACGACCACATAGGGTTCACCCACTGCCACAACAGGCTCAAGCATTCAAATCAGGTCTAATCTCTGCTGCCCAGGTGGGAGAATACGATCTGGTGCTTGCAATGGGTACAAAGCTGCTGGAGAAGTGGGAGTCTCGTGGCTTCAGGAGGGACATTCTCTTGTCTATGGCTCTGGCGCAATGCGGTCTTGCAACAGACACGTTTGCTGTGCAACAGGTGAACGATACATACACATCAAAATACTCGTCATTCCTCAGGCAGTCTGATCGCACACCGTGTTGCTGCTTGCAAGATGATTGCATACCATATCTTTTGATGTTGCTTTGCACCAATTCCTGGCACACTGCGGTGCATCATCAACGCCAGAGCATGTGCTACCAGCAGACTGTGCAGAGCACGGCCAAATACAAGTCTTGCACCAAAAGTTGCGCTCGGTTTAATGTAATGCAGGCAGCGCTTTTGATACAATGCATCAGCTACACCTGTACTCCCTGAGCAGATGCCTGCAAACAAGTCTGACAGTGTGAAATGAATGTTTAGCCCAATCCTGCTCACAAATGATGCCAAACACCCTCACAGCCCTAGGATGTAGCCATCATATGCTGCACCCAGATCCACATCATGCCAATGCACATGCATAAGCACATGTCCTCCATCAGGCACATGTCACTCACAATGTCACAGGTGTCTGCTGGGTGTGCCCGCATGGAGGAAGCATTGGTGTTACTGAATGATGGTGGTGCACCACCCTTGGCAGCTGCTCTGCAGCAAGAGATCCATGACTCCTTACAGGATCTCAGACCCCAGTGCATCTTGGACCACTTAAAGGTCTACTACTGATTGTCTGTAGACATGTGTCCCTGGGTCAGGACCTGCCTTGGACACAATACATGCAGTTGGCACCTGTGTGGAGGTTGCCATGCCTTTGCTGACTTAACTAGTGTCAAGCGTAGTAGGCACAGTAGCTCATGTGCTGATTCAGTCTGGCCTCTGCGCTGCTGCTGATTGCTTTTCTGAACACAGCTCGGCTTGTTGCAGATGTGCAGCAACTTGCTTATGACCCTGTTTTCAACACAGCATTATTGCAGAGAGGATGTGGACTGTCCTGCAGAGCCTGTCCACATCCACTCACTCAGGACCTGTTGACGCACTCACGCTCTGCATGCTGAGACTTGTCCTTTGAGTGCAGCTGTCACTGGCTCTAGAGCATACAGCGCAGCGCAAGCAGGCCTTGCAGGCCCTTACAGACTTGCTGACGGGCTCAAGTGCCAAGGGTGCATTGGACGCGCAGTACTTGCAGCAAGCTTTGTTGTGCCTGACGGCAAAGGAGGTGATGCAGCTGTTGGACTGGCCAGAAATTGCTAAGGCACCCATGAGCATCCCCTGGTGAGGCACTGGATATGAATTATGATGTTTGCAAGAAGTGTATGGCATACAGCAGGAACAGCTGAGCCAAAAACAGCTGACATAGCTCTGTGCACCAGATATATAGCAAGCCTTCATTATGACTGGTATATCATGGGTGCTCGTGTCCTCGCTTTCAATGCATTACTCTCCAGCTGGTGTGCCCTGCATTGCATGGCAACAAAGCAATTCTAGCTGAGCATCCCACGAGCTGTGCGTGCCACGTTATGCGCCCAGCGCTGATACACTCTTGAGAACTGCTTCATAGCTATGGCCGCCACCCTCATGCTTACACCTGCAGGCAGACCCCTGCTGTCTATGAACAAGCAGCAACTGCCTACCTGGTGCTGGGCTTCCAGGATAGGCAGCCAAGCCTTGTCCGAGCAGCAGAGTACATCCTTGGCCGGCTGCCCAAGGTAACATTCTTATGGTTGACCCTGAGGGTTTGTTTGTGAAGATTGCTGTGCTAGCGCACAAGCATTAGTTATGAACATGCCTGCAATTTGCATGATCACACCTTTGCTGATTCACTTGATGTTCTGGCATACAGTGCCACATGAGCTCTCTGTGGACCTACGCACCTAATCAGTGCACTTACTCAGTGGACAGTGACAGATAAATGTCTTGCACAAGCCCCTCTAGGCTAGCAATCTCTCTGGACACCAGGGCAAATTGAACTGCTTTCCTTCTGTGCACAGAGCAGTCGAGCCAGGCACACAATGTACCATGACAGAATGTGTCAGCAGAGGCTTAATGTTTAGCACTATGGAAGGCTATTTTGCATGGAAGAACAACAAGACTGTAATGGCTCAGACTTGCATGCAGGACAGGATTGCAACAGTGGAGCGAGTGGTTTGTAAGGTACTTTTGGGGCAGCCTGAATCAGCCCTAGAGAATTTGGAGCTGGCAGAAGGTGCAGCAGTTCCCAGGTGCAACATGATTGTGCTAGTTCAGTGTATATGCCCCGCCTTGCTGTGCTACACACCCAGTACCAAATGTCTCTGCTGCTGCATATGTGGCTTTGGACCATACAATACCGTCTACACATAACCCACATACTGCTTCTCTGCATGTCTTTCAAAACTAAACAGCCTTGCTGTCAGCTGCAATGAACTCCCTCCAACTGCTACCAGTGCTGCAGGCAGACAGCTCACAGCAGTCCAGGGTCTGTCTTATCACAGCCATCCGGTCAGACTACCAGCTCAGAGGCAGTGATGGGTCAAGCATTGGACACTTCCACAGGACCTTCCAGGGCAGAGGCTGCTGCCTTTGTGAGCAACCACTCCCCAGACCCCCAAGATCTGCTGCCAGGCCTGTGCCTGCTCACTGAGAGGTGGTTACATCGGGTGAGTGCAGTCAACAGAGCAGGCACATCAGCAGCTCGTATCCACCTGCAGAAGCTGAACGTTATTACTTGTGCTCTTGCCATGTGTCTCTAGAATACTATTTGGCCTGTGCCTGCACTACAATCAGTGTGTTTGACTGGTGAATGTTGATACCCCAGACACTCACTTGCTGTCTAGGTCGGAAAGCTATGGAATCTCTGCATAGATACACCAGCTGTCAGCTTTCTGCTTGAAGATAAAGCGTCTGTGTCAGTGACAACACCCCGTGTCTTCCCAGGCTTTACCCCCGTAGCTGACCTCTTAAAATGTTGGTATACAGCCATGCTAGGTCCAGCATGGTCACCTCATGAAGTGCTGCCAACCCACGATGCTCTGTGACAAACAAGCCTTGCAATAAACAAGTGGCTTTCAGCAATACAAGCTGCATTGATGGCTGTTGTGCAAGGCCAGAATTATGACTGTTTCAGCCATGATGAACGAATTTGAGCATTGAACTTTTGCAACCAACTAGGTCTGTATGCTCTGCAGGTGGCGTTCCCTGCTTTCAGGCAGGTTGAGCAGACCAGCAATGCATCTTTGGTGGACTACTTCCAGGTAACTACTGCACCAAGCAGATGAAGGTCATCCCACAATGCTGTCAATGCTGAACATCGGTGGCACAGAGACAGCAGTGCAGGTTGAACATCACGCCTGAGTACCACAACAGTGCTGGCATGTACAGCCAAAATGTGCCCTTCTGGCTGTTGCATGCCGTGTTTTCACTAGACAGCTTGCCCAGATTGCTCACGCGACATCTGCCAGTCCAGGACAAGCCCTACGGCAGCAGGCCTTACAAGGCAGCTTGCAAGTACTGAGTAAGCTTGATGTCTGCAACAGCAGATGATCTGTAGTTGGACTGTACAGCTCAACTCCCAGTCTGATGAGGTCCTGTGTAATGCAGGACAGTCGTGTGGAAACTTACCTCCAGTCCCATGAAATTGATGAAAGCGGCATCTGGAGTGGCATCAAAGGCTGGACCCAGAATGTTGGTGCATCACTGCAGCAGCTGGCCCATCAGTCCCTGCCTGGAAAGCTTGTCTCAGAAGATATTAATGAAAGCGACTGGGTAAGCTTGCTGCTAGACAGGCAGTTGTCCCTGTGCCTGACCCACACTATGCCATGCAGCACGTGATGTTGTTTCCTTCCTGTGTGCCGGGTATGCATGTGAACTCTCTCAGAGTGTCTGGAGATGTGTGTTGCCTGATGCAAGTGCCTCTTGACCATGAAGCTGTCTGTGCATGCTGACTTGCAAGTGCTGTCTTGGCAGTCTCAAGTTGCAATACATATGATGAACGATATGAACATTGCATGATGCTGTGTTCCCATTGCTCGCAATCTGCTAGACCAGATGTGCTGCATCTTGAAGCCAGCTCCATTGCGTGGCCAGAGCCTGTTGAGATCACCCAAGACTTTCGCTATTTGCAGTTGCTAGTCCATGGGAACAATTTGAACTTACCAAATAAAGATGATGATGCATTGCCCACCCATGGCAGTGCTGGCCTGTTGCAGCATCTTTGTTCTGTCACACAGGAGTTGCAGCAGTCAAGGCAGCCACAGCTTCTGAACCCTCTTGCCTGGTCGCCGGCCCTCCAGGGCTTGGGGGCGGCCAGCCTGATGCTTGTGGCAGCCTTGCTGTGGAGCAGCCTCAGACGCACCTCCCTGTCCTCCCAGCACCAGCATGCTGCTGTGTAAGCCCTGTCTCCCAGGCACTGCTGTGTCTCTCAGCTGCATGCAAAAGGCTGTTGCCTTGACTCACTGCACATGAGCATAGCGCAGTTTGGCAGAAAACTTTACTGGCCGAGTGGCGTACCTTCCTATGTAAAGCTTGTTTGACGCTGGCAGTAAGACTGACGCTGAATTCTATTTGTGTGCAGGCAAGCGCCAGGTGAGGTGTCAACATCACAGCAGGTGGATGCAGAGGCCATACACACAACAAGTGGGCCTCACCACATGGAGCAGCAGCATCCAGTCACTCCTGCACAAGCTGAAAAGATAGTCCGCAGCTGGCAGGTTAGCTACTTGTGCACATTTGGCATAACACATCAGTCACTGCATCTGCGCATGCTAGACCTTGAAATCATACATCTTATGTCATGGGCCGCACTGCACTGGCATCTCAGTACTGCCTTGCATTCTTTGCTCAACAAGATGTGGTCATTACAGACGACACCACCTTTCATGCCTGCTCAGAGCATCTGCACATGACACAGCATGCATGGTATATCGTACAGCCATTGCATGCAATGTGGTGGTGACTGGTGCAGAGTGCCAAGACAGCAGCTCTGGGGCCGAGGCGGGAGCTGGATGCCCTGCCTGACATCTTGACTGACCCCATGCTGTCACGCTTCCAGTCAGAGGCTGCACAGGCTGAGGAGACTGGCTGGTTCTGGAAGTACAAAGTCAGCTCTGTTAAGGTAGGACGGACAGCCTTTGCCTGAATGAGCAACATGCTGTTGATCCTAGTCACCTGACCCAATTTTGCATCACTGAATGGTCTAAAGGCTGTCCTGGTATTGAGAATAATGCCTCCTGCAGCATGAAGAAGGCTAGATAGCAATGTAGTTACAAAATATTGGCTTGATGCTGTAAGGCACCAAACAGAGCGCAACAATCATGTGCATCCTCTCTGGTCAGTTGCAATGCATACTCACCCGGCGAAAAACCCTGATACACTCTGATAAGCCCTAGCTATCAGTCAGGACGCGTGCCTCGCTACATCCCCAAGCCTTAGATGCTGTTGAGCAGGTACATGATGTGAGCGCCGTTGATGGGGATGGGGCGGTCACAATCACAGCTACATTGCAAGAAAAAGCAGATTTGTATGGTGCCAACGGCAAGCATGCTGACAGCTACAACAACCCCTACACAGTGGAGTACACCATTGTGGAGGATGAAGGACAATGGAAGATCATTGATGCCCTGGTCCTGGGCACATCTACCTAGAAGTGCAGTGTCATTGTGGCTTCAGTGACACATGCTTCATTGCCTCAGACCCCGAGTGCTGGCATGATTGACGTGGTATGTTGTGAGCCTGATCTGCCTGGAGACTGCTTTTATTGTCATGTCATTGGGTGTACAACCAATATGTTGTGAGGACTGACATGAAATGGCTGACTGTCCTTGACTTGTTTCTGATCTCTGTTGCGTGTGATACACCAAACTCATGTATTGTGTGTACATGAGTGCAATGCTGGTTCTCTGCTCATGCCATTTGTGTACGGTATTTGGCTTGCAAATTCAAACCTGTCGAGCAAATTTCTTGGTTTCAGAGCACTGACTCACATCAGTGACTTGCGATCAAAGACCGGCAACCAGTGTATGTCGGTGCGGTGAGCCTCGTCATGCTATGTAGTGAACGCTGTGCCCTGCCTTCGTCTACCCGAGCTTTTCGGTGTCTAAAAACTTCGGGTCGGCCGGTCAAAAGCTTGCGTGCGGGCGGACCCGGACGACAAACTGCCTGTGCGCATCTCATTAAACACAAAACAGCGGGACATAATGTCAGCAGCTCGCCGACGCGGCGAGTGCATGTCTGTGCAGCCTTTCCAGCTTGCACTGGTCAAGGAGTCTCACTACTATTTTCAGCTAGCACAGCATACTGTGTGCCGTTATTTGCCATGGTAAGCACTATCAAGGTTGCAGTGGTTGCGCAACTACAAGCATGACCAGCCTAGCTTGAATGCAATTGTCTATACTGCAGATGCTGTTCTTACCCAACAAGCGGGCAACTGTGAGCATCATGCATTCCAACTGGATCTTTGTTCCCCTGTCAATCATGTACATTGCTTTGTTGATACAAAGCTGGACGCCTGAGACACTCCAAATGATCATGCCCGGAAGCCTGCATGCAGGCTTAGCAGGTACACACAGACAGACACAGCACTGGTGTCATGGGTCTATTCATTCCGATGTGTGGTTGCGTCTGAACAGCAGCCCCCATTGCAGTGATGCTTGCTGCAGGGAAATTCAACCCACAGTTCTTTCCAAAGCTGGAAGGAATCCAGTTTCTTTTCTCTCAGATGATTACTGCTGCATCTCTGTGGGTGCACTTATTGTCCATCAACCTATTTGCTGCTCGGACTGCCTACCTGCAAGGTACATGGTACACTCTGCCGCTCAGTGACACAACTACAGAGCGTCCTGGAATGTCTGAACGCTCTTTGAACATTTGAAAACGCTATACCTGCCCGTGTCATTTCTTTGTACCTCATGTATTTCAACTGTGTGTGCGCTTGCATCCTTGACAGCATGCTGAGCAGTGGTGCATGCACTGCCATGACTGCATGCAAGGGTTGACATCTGCTGCGCTTTCTGCAGGTCTGCATGACCAGTTTGTCTCGTTTCACTCCGTCTTTCTGAGCATGTTCTTTGGGCCGCTAGGTCTGCTCAGCCACCTCATCACACAGGCAAGAGTCTGTTGTTCAATAGCAGACCCTTTGGTTGCAATTGGATGCACTGAAGGCACAGATTTGTGGTTGTCACCCCATCAACAGCAACGTCAACAGCTACAATTGCAGCCACATATGCAGACTTTCCTGCAATTTCCAGGCTGAAGTCCACATTGTGTTGGTTTGCAGGCTGTATGCGCCAACAGGCAAAAAGCCGCTGTCAATGTTGATGCTGCTGTCAATGTCACTGCATGACAGACTAAGGATCTGGCTGATGCAGACTGTCCTGCGAACAGCTCAACTGGCAGCAGAGGCCTGCAGATCAGAGCTCACCTTTTCAGCTCGATGTCAGCACATTGCCATGTCATGGCTCATCCTGGGTCTGTGCGCATGTACAATTTGTAGCCCCAAGGTGCTGCAACAACTGCTTGCAGTACTTGCAGCCAGCATTGCAGTACATTCATATTTCAATGAGTACGCTGTTGAGACGCAACATGTCAAAACTTGTCTTGTTATCAAGTCTTCTTCATTGCATTTTGATAACACAATGTTTTGCTGCTGCTTGACATATGTCCACCGCAAGTTTCCAGCCATTTACACTGCACGTTCCTAGAGCATACTCAGATTGTTTGCGAGACTGACAGAGGAGGTATATTGCAAGTCGCGTGCTAGACAATCCTTGGCATAGCAGTGCCATACACGCTGTTGACAACCACTTAGCTGAGGCACTTTAGCACACATCTGTACAGAACTTACAAAGAAATTGTGCGCATGCAGCTGCAAAGCATATTGCAGCTGGGGCTCAATATACAGACTCACATACAGGACCAACGTATGCATAACAATTATGTACGTCATGTACAAAAGCAGCCAGTTGCAGCTGACATCATCCTGCCAACCATTGACATTGCGGAGGACACATTGGCAAGATCTACGATCCCTGCATTTAGCTGTGACATTGCGACGCTGTCAGTGCTTCCCTGAATCTGTAAACACAGGTGTTGCATTGGAGCCTTGCCAATATGCGCCAGGCTTGTCATGCACTGCCCTGGCGGCAGTGCTGCAGTCCCATTGTCTTCACGCTGCTGTGCAGGCAGGAGACTGTCAGAGAGGTTTGCACTCAGCGACGCACAAGGCTGACTTGTCTGACCCTGAACAGTGCATGTGTCTGTCATGTTGCTGCTGCCGGCCTCTGCATCTAGCTGAACTTGCGAACTGATGTACCCATCCATCTGAGGCACCTCTTGCGCGCTGTCACGCTTGGCTGTAGTCTGGGTGGGCCAAGATTTGACTGCACTCAGCTTGACCTGACATGTTCTGTCTCCAGCCAGGACTTGATCCTGATCATTCGCACTTTTAGACCCCTGGCAGGCACAATCACTGGGACAAAACCTGCCACCTGGGGTACCACAAATGGCATCTTTCCCATTGTTCAAGTGGCTGCTGGTGAAGGGCTGTTCTGTTTCACCTGGATGAGACAAACATTTGCCTAAGTACTTTCTGAGCAGAGTGTGCAGAGTGCAGCAATTGATTCTGAGCTTTGCACAATGAAATCGGCAGGTAAGTCAGGGCTGTGACATGTTGACTGCAAACACCTGCGTAGATGGTGCCAAGACTACTGCTGCTGCTGCTGCTTTTGCTATCATATGTGACAGCCTGAGCAAATGCTTACTATTGAATAATGCCAGGCCAGGAATAGTGCCAAGTATGGGGCTGCCAGGAGAAGTCCTGTTGCCCGTGAAGTGCATGGCAAACTGATTGCGCGCGGACTGCTGCAGTTCTAACAGCGGTGCAAGGCTCTCAGCTGTCCATAGTGCATCAGCTGAGCTGCTGCCCTGCTGAACGCCAGCTGAAAGTTGTGGTGCAACTTCCTCCTGGAATGCACAGACCACGGGTCAGACTGCCTCTGTGGTCAGCTTTGCCTGCATCACACATTCAGCCTTCTGCTGCATCCTGTTGGATCAAGTCTTTGACTTGCTTCATGTGATTGCTCTTTTCTTTCAGATGCCGCTAGTCATCATTGCAAGAGCAGATGCGAGGCATTCCTAGCAAGTCCTGATAGGGACAGCATCACATATATATGCTTTGCAGCAAGGTGCTTATTACTCAGGCTTTGCAGAAAAGCCATGCAGCGCTAACAGGCACATAGCTTGTATAGCATTACTCAGTGTCACACACGTCACTCCTGCGCTGACTTGATTTGCATTGCACCACAAATTGCTCTCTGACCTCTTGACTCATCCATAAGGCAGCAGGCTGTTCTTCAGCCCAAGCCTGGATAGCCCAGTCACCATCATCATCATCAATCCCTGACCCTCCCTGGTCACCCCAGCAACTTCCCTTTGACAACCCCTGGGGCAGCCCCACCGCGGAGGTGTGAACCCCACGCATGGTTGGCAATGTGTTGTCTGCTGCTTCACAAATGCTGACAGGGTGGCAAGCACACTGGGCTGTCCCTGTCAGCTTGTTGTGCAAAGGTACATCTCCAGGGCGGTAGTTGTGAGAAGGGGCCGCTTCTTGGGTTTGACGGGGAGTTTGGGGCCCAATGGATGGTTGGGGTGGGGTGGAGTTGGTGTAGGCAGTGAGCCAGGGATGCCGGAGGAGCTGTGTTGCGCTTGGCCGCTGCTCTGGGGTCTTCATCAGAGCCTGCAATGCATGTGCTTTGAGAAGTGCCTCGCTTGAGAAGCAAAAAGAAAAGACTAAATCTTTTGGCGTCAATTTAATGAGAAGCCAAGTGTATAATATTTAGAGCAGTATGGGATGCTCAGGAGTGCCTTGCTTGACAATAACGTAACAGCACTTGTTATGTAGTAGCAGACCACCAGTTTGGTTTCAGCAATACAGCACTCTTCTTCTTTGTCTTCTGCTCATGAGCCTGGCAACTTTGCTTGTGATGTTCAGGTTTGCAAAATGTTTCAGGCAAATGTACATGCGCCTGCATGGCCTTCTGGGCAATGCCCTTCACTGCAGGCTCTATCTGACAGAAGCCCAATGCAAATCAGCCCAGTGGTCAATGCAGCACATTTTATCTCCATCCGATGTTGACCTGCTTGATGCAGTTGCCTGCCGTCTGTGCTGGTGTCTACTAGTCTCAGCTGGTGTCAAGTACTCTATACAAACAGTTATTCAGCACCTCACAAAGTGCTCATGTGTGCAAAGTTGCATGCATGATCAAACAAGCAAATGACAATATGACTGCATCCTGAATCTACCTGCTTGATGAAGCTGATGCAGTTGGCTGAACAGGCCATGGGGAAGTTCTCCACTTGACCATGCATGATGAGGTCAGCAGTGCCTTGTGCGTCTGACACCTCAAAGGGCGGCCGACCAGCCATGAGCTCATATGCCAGCACCCCAACACCCCATACGTCCACTGCTTCAGTGTAGCCTGAGATGTCCTGCAGCCTCACTCTGCCCTCGGCCAGATCCTCAGGAGCTGGCATCGCCAACACCTGTGTCACAGCTGTGTGACAGGTGTGTGTTACAGGTGTGTTACAGGTGTGTGTTACAGGTGTATTATAGGTATGTTACACCTGTGTCACAAGTGTGGCATCGCCAACACCTGTGTTGCAGGTGTGTTACAGGTGTGTTACAGGTGTGTTACAGGTGTATTACAAAGGAGGCATCAGCTCATATGGCATGCTGTGATCAGCGCTTAGGATGTATGTCAACAGGCATGCATGCTCACAGGCAACCATTCAGCTGCTGGCCGGCCGTATCATAATTGCAGAAGCCAAGCTGACAGAGCTTGGTACGTGCAAGACATGCTGCAAGACATGCTGCAAGACATGCTACTGACACTACTGTAGCTGCAGACATCTTGCTCATCCTGCATTGCCTGATGTAGTTCAAACCTCTGGCAACCTCTGACCCTTCTGTCTCATAACCGCTACTCAAGCTTCCCATATCAAGCCGGACACTGAATTTGCTGTCTGTACAAGTTCTTGGCTGCATTCATGTTTGCAGGTCTGACCCACAGACATGCTAAACAATGCAAGTGCCCTAATTTCAGCAGCGTTCCGGAAACTTTACACAGGGTACAAAGGGCCGACCTCTGGGGCCATGTAGTCCAGGGTACCAACACGGGAGTAGGCCTTCTCCTGCAGCTGGTTGATGGCCAGGCCCCAGTCTCCCAGCCGCACCACACCTGCCTCAGTCAGAAACAGGTTCTCCGGCTTGATGTCTCGGTGTATCACCCCTCGCTGATGCACAACTTCAAGCGTTTGTAACAGAGGAGCTATCACCTGTCGCACAAAGGAGAGGTGGTGTGTGCGTCAAGCATTTGAAAGAGGCTCTCTTTACAAGCCGTGAAGTAGGATGAAGGGGTGCAATGTGGTATTGATGTGATGACTGCTGGTGTCAGTTGTGCTTGAGCCATGATCTCAGTATATTGCTGGTTCTAATGGCCTGCTGAGAACCTGTGCTTGGGATTACTTTCTAGTCCAAACCTTAAAGCACAGTCACCTTTGGTAGATTCCAAACAAGCAAGTGGTGTTGCACACATCAGTGTGCAGTCAACAAGTCATGCTGACATGAAGGGCATGGAAAAGCCATCAGCAGTGCATCTGATGCTTGCTGATTGTATCTTGATGGCATGTTAACACAGGCCTTGATCCACTGACTGACCTGGCAAGCTACCCATTGCTCAGACAGGCAGCCTCTGCATTTGTGCATTGTGGCAAATAAGTCACCACATGAGCAGTGCTCCTGCACAATGTAGATTGCTTCCTTGTCTTCAAAGCTGCCCAGAAAGCCAACTATGCCATTGCACCTGCAATCGTGTTCTTTTGCGTCAGTTGACTTGTATGCTTATGGGCAGCTGTACTGTACAAGCATCTTAACAGTGGCAATCACTCCAAGATCTGCTTATACTATGTGTTGGCAACTGTGCATTCCCAAATGTCTGTGCACCCAGACAAATCCTTGCAGTGCCATGTGGTTGGTTCAGGCTCACTTTGAGCGTGTTTCAGATCATGGCACAACCAGTTGCCAGTGATGCCAGATCTTGATAGTTTCTTCAGTGTCTTGAGTTTCATATTTCAATGCAACAGCATGTTTTGCTGTCTGTGTTGTAGAAGATTGCCATAGCATGCTGCCAGGCTTGCCCTAAGCCCTTAAGTGACACAAACTGTGTAAGGCATTGCGCACACAAAATCCTAGCTGCTATATACCTGAGGTTGCACAGATCACCCAAGATGTCGAGCTCACGGCGCACATTCTCCAAATGGCGTGGGCGCATCTTTGATTTGAAGTATGCCTTGAGCACCACCTGTGATGTCTCCTCTTGCCAGTTGCAAGCCCATACCTTGCTGTACCTGTACAAAACAGGGAGAAACCTATAATAGACGGGCATAAAACCATATGCGAGATAGGCTGACACAATTGCACCTCTGACTTGCGTGCTAAATGTGTGAGGACATGCTAAGCTGGCCCTTGCACCCTGCATCTGCAAGAATATAGCTGTAATCATGACAGGAACCAAATTTCGGACTGCTCATGGCAGCTTGTGATGTGTGAAAGTTGTGCTTGCACCAATTTTTTCCTCATGCATGTCACCCTATATGATGTCTGACGTGTCTCATCACTGCTGCAATGTATTGCACACCACCTGGCGGTAGGCAGATTGCATGATCGCCAGCAGCAGTAGGTGGAAAGAGGCTCTACATGCAACCTGGGTTTGAGCTGTTTGCAATACTTGCAGCTGTGCAGGCACAGAATGCAATGAAGCCGCTGACCTGCTATGATACAACTCTATCTTATGCTTGAACTGAACGGCTGCTGTGTAACGTTGTTGCTGCATCTTAGCAAACAACCTGATGAAGTCAATGCAATTCTGCCTGCTGTGTGTCTTTTCGGCAGAAGACTGATGGTGGTTGGAGCGCCAGCCTGCAAGACGACGCCGCTGTCAGCCTTGCAGATGCGACGCATCGTGCGATCAAACAAATACATACGCCGCTCATACAGTAGCCTGTAACGTGTCGAGCTTGCGCGGGAGCCGATGCATCATACGGCGGGCATATGCAGCACAAGGCACTCTGCGCTATTGCTCCACCTGCAAACCTACGTCTAGCTGATTAGGCTTCCCATCGTACGATGTTGCCGATGTCAGAATACGCGCGAGTCGCTTGCGCAGGCGCAGACGGCACGATGGTGCCTGCGGCTGGCTCTATGTCCGCTGGTCACTCTGCTTCGCAACTCAACACTAACGACCAAGCGAAGAGGCAGATTGTGCATTCTTACTTGGTTTGTTCATCACATGAAAGGTGATGTACAGCCAGGTCGGCAGGGTCGGTGCACCCAAGCTTGGTTGAATGTTTGACCCAACCCAGGAATTCCAAGATCAGTCACCATAGCGATAGCGTCGTACGACGAGCGCGAAAACGTAAGCGCCCAGCGCGCAGGCAGGCGCGATCCCTCCGTAGGCTTACCTGTATCTCTGCCTGTATCTTGAAAGTCGTAGTTGACCTCGCGAATGCTTGATCGCAAAGGCTAGTGTGTTGAACCAGATTTTCGCCACCTTGACGCATCCCATCCTGCAGTATGCTGCAAAGTAGTACCTGCCCCTCGAATGCTCGGCTAGCATCTGGCAGGTCTGCCATGTTTGTGCGACCCAAAGTGCTGGACTCGTAGGCTTCTTCAGCCCACAGCATGCAAACATGCTGTCTATTGTGCAGGAGACTCCAGCATGCAGCGTTTACAGGCACTCAAATTCCAATCACGAAGGAATGTCACCGACTGCCACAAAGACGTAGGGAGCAACTACAGGCAAGTTCATTGGCCTGCTACTATTTGCAGCTGCACATTAAACAACCCCTTGTGCGTGAAGCTGTACATCCCCCTCCTTCTGCAGACCTGCGCTGCTAAAGGCAAAGGCAAGCAAGGCATGCGGCAGGGCATGGGCAGCCAAAGAACAGGACCGCAGATGCCACCCACTCCAGCTGTAGATCCTGAAAATGTAGAGTTTGTGCTGTTTGTCCAAAACCCCAAGGTCAGTCCACAGTCTGCGAATTTCTGTTCCATCACTTTGACATATCAGCGTTTTGAGCAGCCAGAATGTTCTTGGGCTGCAGCTACCACAGTGGCTGCCAGTCAGCATTGTCAAAGGAGGCCGCCCAGCAAACTTGCTCGTTGGCACAATGGAAAGTGAGTGGGGCAAAAAGCTGTTTGGCAAAGCTCTGATACGGAGTATAGCACAACCGCTATGGAAGGTCAGCCATGTTTCAGCATCTCCTGTAGCTTACAGATCAAGCATCTGCTGTTGCTGTACACAATGTGCAATTGCGGTGCTACAGCATGAGCTTGTCAACGCGTGCTTGAAGGGTTTATGACGCTCAGATTGCTGCATGTCAGCTGCATCATTACCTGTGAGCATCGTTCCCTTGGTCAGAACGCTGTTTCAGGTCCAGGGCTTGGGTGCTGTAAATGAATTGTATTGCATTCAAAGCAGGCAAACATTGCCGATCAGCTTGCTGGGGTTGATGGCTGGCTTGAGGTTCAATGCAATCATTGCAACACCTATCATCAATGACTGGCAGCATCAGTAGCTCTAGATGCTGTGTGCCAAAAACCTTTGCAAATAGGCTCGCATGAGGAATACTTTGAGCAGATTAGTGCTTGTGCACTTCATCAAACTGCATGTTGCCCTCAATTCAGGACCAAAAAAAGATTGAGCAGAAGATGAAGAAAGACTATCCCCCTTTGAAGAATGCAGGAAAGCTGCAGTGGAGCTTCAAAGTCAGGTGCAAATCTATGTCACTGTTTTGCTTTGCATGCATTTGAGGATATGCTGCTTTGTGTACAGAATTATGTGGCAATATGTGCAAGCTGAAATCCATCAGATCTCACAGCTAATGATGTTTGCAGAGACAAGACAAGACCCAAGGCATGGTATGAGCCTGAGGACCTCACAATACTGCCTGAAGCAAATGCGCTTGACCCCAGTCTTGGTGAGAAGGTGCAAACCTGGTTCCAGAATCTAAGGAAATGAGATGGGCTAATCAAGGCACCTGCCTTGCCCGCATGACAGTCATGACATAAGCCAACAGCCAGGCAAACCTTGCTTGTTGCAGCACGTAGCTTCGTTGGTGACCCTGCCATTCCAGTGTACTACTTTCATTGCAAAACTAGTGCTAGTGTTCACAATGAATGACTGACATGGTCATTGTCAGTAGTCGCTGT
>JAABUO010005117.1_pt1 | contig 15361 bp, 9 predicted proteins | sample 5559291 | NCBI WGS metagenome assembly JAABUO01 (sample SAMN10711878, study PRJNA513372) | rock metagenome | isolation source: Antarctica rocks | place: Antarctica: Victoria Land, Finger Mt sud
AACTGCCCCGCATCTGTTTCAGCGAGCAATGTGTTGATTTCCAAACAAACATGCATGCATGCATCACTGTGAAGGCTGCTGAGAAATCTGCTAATAGAGGGACACCTGTTGGGGACTCAGAGTTTGGGCTCCATTGCCTGCTAGAGCATTGATGACCTCTACGCTTTCTGTGGCTGCAAAGGCCCAGCAGTCACCTGCAGTCATGTTCAAACTTGAAAAGACCAGCAGCAGCTCTGATTGTGATGCGATGGCACAGGACATTCTGATTGCTGTGTAGATGTTACATATGACACAACAGGTGTTATAAAATGCAAGCAATTTTTGGCGCATGTCTCCTTAACGTGAATTCATTCTCAAAGCACCTAGATACTATCCAGGTATAGGAAGGATCTCGTGCATATGGCTTGCAGGATAAAGGCATAGCAAAAACGGATGAATCCAGGATGCAGCTCGGATTAATCATCAGCTGAGATTCCAGCAAGATACGTGATTGTGTAGCTAAATCTGGGCTGTAGCCAGGATTAATCTCTGCCTCAAACCTTAGTGGAACAACCTGCACATGAGCAATCAGTCTCTTGAAGGATTTTTGTTGGGCCTGAATTTGCTGGACCAGTCCATTGAGCATGTGGGTGTGTGCCTCAGAGTAGCACTGGCACTGTACTACGGTATCGGTGTTGTCAACAATGTGAGGAGGACTCTATATAAGAGAACAAGAATGTTGCCCCGTGTCGTCTTACCGCATGGCGACTGACTCTTGACGGCACTCATGTAGCTGTAAGTTTTGGTCCCAACCTGCAAGCTACGGAAGTCGATCCTCTGAGGGACATTGGAGTTGGTGTATGGGTTGGTTGACGAAGAGGATTGGAGCAGGCTGCGCATGCGTCTACTAGCAGCAGAGCTGGGGGGGGTCGCCCCCAAAAGACTGGACAGCTGGCTTGAGTTGTACAGCAGGTATGGTGTGAATCCATACTGCACCAGCACAGCAACACTCTCCCACACCCCCCATGTCATACTTGTGTGATATCAGCTGACAAGACCATGACAACATACTTGTGCATACTTGCAATGTCATTGTAGTGATTACGCCAACATAACTGGACATCTCACTGACTCAAGCTGGAGGACTGAATCCATGGCTCTGGAGGTTTATATAGATGGCAGCCGCAGCGAAGTCCAGATGATGATGGGATTGGAGAAAGTGGACAAACAGGGCGTAAATGCAGGACTGGGTTCCACAACAAAAGTTTCTTTACATCGCCGCGGATTTAAAAGGCCATCAATGCTCCTAGGCAGACGTGCACATCAAACTGGCAAGTCCTTGCAATTGGTCCAACATGAGAAGATGAATTGCTCACCAGGGATGTACTGGTCCCCAAACCAGTCAGCAACGTGTGCAGCGTGCTGGTGGCTGTAGTGAACTGGCTCAGCAGATTACTGCTCACCTACAGCATGAGCTTTGAAAGTGTTAGCTGGTCATGACAGATCAGGACAACTGCCAATGATGACTGCACATCATGACTGCATCATGGACAGTTTGGGCAGTCAGGACAACAACAAGGCCTTCTGCTGCCCCAGCCATGCACAGAAAAGCCTCTTGTCTAAGCACCATCAGTAGCAACCAGAAATCATCAAATTTACAGTATTCACAGGATATGTAGCACTAGCGTACACGGTCAGCAGCAGAATTGCAGGATGGTACTACCAAGTAGGATGCGGGCATTTGCGCCAAACAAGTACACGCATGTACATCTTTGATCATGCTCAGAGGCAAGGAGACTCGCCACCATCATGCCATGCCTCACAATTGCTGAACAAGCAGTAAAGGTATTGAGCAACACCATAGCAGATGCTCAAAACACGCTCAGTTGTGCTGTAAATGACACATGCATGCTGACTCCACTATGTAGCTGAAACAATAGATTCGCAACCTGAGAAGATTGGCCTGGAGGCACGCCATAATTCTGGATGAAGTTCTGAAGCAGCTGAGTAGTGTTTGATACCTGCAGAATTCAACAACACACTGTCTGTGCAATCACATTACGGTCAAGTTGCATAGTCTGTACATGCTGGCTGCAGCTGGCAGCAAGTGCTGATTCTGCTGCTACACTTGCTGCATGCATTGTGACTTGGACTACATACAGGATACCAGCAGCAATGTTGCAGTGTATGCGCAAAGACATTGATGACAAAGTCTTAGGTGTGCCCTCAGAGGTGATTGCAACAATATAATGTACACATGTATTGCAATGATATGTGATGTACATAGAGTGTGTGACTTTGCATAGCAGGCATGCCAATGGAACTTGACCAGCTTTGCTAAGAGTAACTTGATGGGGCATACTTGACTGAATTGACCCAGTACTGCTGAGGCAGTGGGTCCTGATATGAAGCTGCTGACATTGGTACTGCCACCAGTTGCCACTGGCACACTGCTGTTACTGATACCAGCTGCAGTGCCTGCACTCAACACGGAGCTCCGGAGTGCAGCCACTCATGAGCACAACATTGTTGACATCTTGCATGCGTGTAGTGACATAGGGCAGCGGTGTCAGAGGCAGGCCTTGCTAGTGTCAGCAAATGTAGACAGTCACTAGGGAAGCCCAATATACATCACCCTCAGTTAATCCTTGGGCTGTTCTTTGATCAGCAAAGGCGTAATCTTGTCTTTGCCTTTTTAGACACTCACTGCTATATGACCTGTCATACAACCATGGATTTTAAGTCAAGACTGGGACCAAGGCAGGGCAGTGATTGATGCTGAATGGCATAGCTTTTACTCGATATCTGCCTGAAACCTACTGGACTTACTTAGTAATGCGTCAGCAATGTATGCTTTTCAATACACCTGACCTACGTAAGACTACATGCTATGCTGCAGCGGCCTACCAGTCTTGTGTGTGGTGTACATACTTCTACAAAGGCCTTTGCATCCACTCACTAGGGTTTGGAGCTTACACACATGACGCTTTTGGGCTTAACATACCTGAACTGCCAGGTGAAGAGGTGCATACAACCCAGTTGATTGGTAAGTCTGTACAGTTTATGTTTGGATTTAACGCCAGAAAGGCCCCTTGTGTCAGGCCAGCAATTGTCCAGATGCGGTAGCAATAGTCTCCTGGCAACACCACATATGTGGAGCCACATGTAGCTGAAGTTGGGAGCTCTGCACAAAGCAAAAGCTGTGTCCAAAAGGAGTCTAAGCAAACACCAAATTGCTTTGACTTAACTTGCACAAGTGTATACAAAGTCACAGTTGGCAATCTGACAACAGTGGTTTGCGTGTGCACACGAGTCTGCAATGACAAAACCTGGTCAGAGGAAGTTTGCAGAGCAGACTGGCAGTCGCCTCAGTCAGGACTTGTCAACATAAGTGCAGCAGCATACAAAGTATCATGAAAGTATGCGGACTTCAGAGCGTGTGTCTCTTCCCGTCACAGAGATACGCATCAACATGCATGCACAGAGCTTACGGTTGCCGAGACACACAGACACCCCTGTCTGCAGGCTTGATCCACAGGATGGATAAACAGTGGGGTTGAGTGTTGCAAACTGTTGCTCAGTCAGGTCATTTGAGCTCCAGAGTTGAAAGCAAGTCCCCAGACTGAACGCTCGTTTTGTTGCCGCACGACAAAGAGGTTCCTGCAAGGCTCAACATACATCAGTCCAGATCGTGAAGTTATAGCTGTCGTTACGCCAGCTATAGCCAGCGACCATGGTAAGATGGCCAGTGTAAGATCCGGTCAAGCCGTTGACCAAAGCTTTCGATAGGCATAAGCGGTGGGCTCAGACGATATATTTGTCGACAGCAACTGCACGAACAGTACAAACAGGATTGTTATATGCGCGAGTTGTCAATAACACTAGGCATGCAAGGAGGACTGCACATGTGTACATCCATGGGATGGCCATCGGTTCGGCAGGTACGACCTTACCGTGATAATTACCCTTCCATGCAAAGTACACGTTCGTGTTTTGATACACGCTTTTATTTGAGATGAATACGCAAAGTATAACCGGTGTAGCTTACCGCTCGACCGCACCACAAGCAAGGTGGTGATCCACGCGTAAGCGCCGACGACCAAGGACAAGTTAAAACAACGCTTCATCACGCTGGGTTGGAGCAGGGGGCAAAGCTACAAAGCGCAGTACTTACAGGCGCATGCGCAGGCCATCGATGTCAGACTGTTCCGAACTGTTCCGGCTGAGATTTTAGGTTCGTTATCAGCTTCGCACGGATGATTCCTGATGCTCTCTGACTCACGTCCACTCATGTCAGAGCGACTGCTCACAAATTATTGCAGTGTAATGACAAATTGGTCATCGGATTCGCACCTTTGAGGAAACCATTATCCGGCAATCAACTGTAACTACTTGTGATGAAACTACTTTAGAATTGAGCAGCATCAAATCTCCTCGCAAGTACAGCACAAAGTACGGCCCAAGGCGTGTGTCCAGACTCACCCTGTTACGCAAATGCTCGCAACAACCCGCAATCCAGAATATAGTCCAGCCAATTCGTCTCATATCAAGAAAAGTTCGGCATAGCTTTTGGCTGCCTGTGGTCCTGAAGGTTGCGGGTTGCGGGCAAGAAGCAAATGTGCGAACTTGCGACATTGTACACATGTACATTGGAGGCTATATTGGAGGGTAAATTTCGTAAGTTTACTTCTTGCAATTGCGGCAGAGAGCTCACTGACACTCGATGCACGACTCATCCACGCATTTCTGTGATGACTGCATCCTCTTCATGGTCTTACGACATTGTGTGTAGAATGTCACCTCGATGGCATTCTCGACACAAGCTCCAAGTCGATTGCAGTGACCAATGCAAAATGTTAATTCCACGGCTGTACAGCTGTCTACATGCAATTGCACGATAATTTACCAAACACTTCCTGTGTTCTGGTTTTTGGCCTGCCACTGGGAAACTCAGTAGGATGTCTTATTCAGATGCTGACTGACTTTCAAAAACCCTAATTTCAAATCGACTTTACATTATCCACGTGAAGAGGTTCAGAGCTGCAATTTCTTTGGTGCTTTATTGTCGAACGCCTTGAACATTTAGTCCTCAGTGTATATTGTTTTCCCAGTTATTGTCTGTTGACTCCCCTGATGAGTCCTAAAGACAGGAAATGTAAACTGAACTGAATGAAAACTGGCGCCAAGACCTGCTGAAGCAACAACGGCTGACAACGACTGCCTGTGCCCACACAACGTGGACACCAGGCCACGTTGGGGTCCTGGAACATCCCGCATGATTGATCTGTTGGCACGTATGCCAACGACTGCGAGTCGCAGTCTGCGACCTACACCTTCACAACGAAGTCTGATATCAAAACGTCACCATTGATTCCGAAAACCCAACTTTGTGAAGGTTGTGTCTCATAAGACATCATTTCCCTTGTTGCACAGCATGAACACTGTAAGTACGTGTGCACATCCAAGTTAGTCTAGTATTAGTTTGATTTGTGTTCCCAAATCTGCACTAGGTCCTGACACATATACAAACACTGGGGCCCACAAGCCCTATGGAAAACACTAAGTAGCAGAACTTCATGTAGGGCAAACTACAGCTATTGTCAATTCTGTGTCTCAGAAATGTGTAGCCTTGGATGCTATTGAATGATTCAAATGTGATGTGGTGTGTAAATATGCATCTATGGCTAGGCATCACCGTCCAGGATTTACCGTAGTGAGATTCGGCAAATGGACACAATCAGCATGTGTGTTGCTATCTCTTCAAGCTCTTGACAACAACAATGGTGAGCGCAGAACGTTCACCTTGCAACATGCTAGTAGGACACCTTTGTTTTATAGAGAATTTGAACATTGTCTGCGGTTGACAACACTGTGGAGACACTAACAGAGACATGATACAACTACTCTGCTTAATTTCTTGTCAGCACTGCAGTGTGTTGCATCTGCTTGAGCAGAATTCACAACCAACACTAGATGTCTTGCTGTGCTAACACTTCCATCCTGGGCATGATGATGAAGTTTGCAAGTAGTCTAAAGTCGGTACTTCCCTTGACTACACTGACCTTGACTTGGTTCCTAATATAACAGATGCATAGATGCCGCAGTGCTATTTGAATGACTGTCTGACATTGCAATGCATCTGCACTGACTCCTGATGTGACACAAAGTGTCGTCTACCTGACATGGCATGTCTGCTACTGTATGCATGGAGACATTATCAAACGGGTGCTGCACACTAGCACGCCCTCAGCCATAAAGGCTCCTGTTGGGACCGCAGCCTCAGCCTGGGTCCATACTATCACTGGGCGTATTTCACATGCATATGATTGTCCCTGCACTTGGAGTCGAACACACAATTGTGCTTGTTGACTCAGTACCCTTCATATGACACAGTGATCTTGTCTGGTGCATACATTGGGTACCATTGCCTGACAATGGCAGCTGAGAGATCATGTGGGGCTTGGCCATATGCACTGGAATAGCCATATATGTTGATGGCTTTCGACCCATCATCATGTCTGATTCTACCTCCACCTAGAGGCTCTGCCACCTGCAGGTGCCTGACGAATCAGCTCACTTGCAGCGTGATGTGAATACAACAAAGTGATGTGCTGGCAATGCAAGCAAAGCTAGACAGCGATATGCTTGGGTTGCGCCATGCTGTTATATCTACAAGGTCATTCCTGGTGTGAGCATGCTGCAGTAACATGCGTATGACAGAGCGTTTGCAATGTACATGTGTCCTGCTACAACTGCACTGGCTTACATGCAGCTGATAAGGGGACAGCTCTCTGACTGTCTTCTCAAAGACATCCATATGGTAGCCTGACTGCCGGTCCCCCCTCACTATCAGCTTGCTGCGTCCCTCTTGGGTGTCAGTTACCACCAGAAGCACATACTGCACACAAACAACGCTGCTTGTGAGTCACAACAGCAGAGGAAGCATGTTCATCCACTATCTGCCAGCAAAGGGGAGGCAACTCTCGTGAGGAAGGCAACAAGACATGGCTGCAACCAGTGCCACATGCAATGCTTGATCCACGCAGCCGTGCCAGCCCATAATGCTTGACCATGTCTCACTCCTCATACATCTGTCTCTCACTATGACAACTGCCAATGCCTACAATGGGCACAGCAGGCATGCAAGGCAAACATGAAAAACACAGTTGCCAGCCAATCATGCTTCTCCAAGGTTCAGTCTCAGTGCAACGCATTCCTCACAACATCCAGAACAACTGACAGTACTTACGGTGTGCAAGCTAGAGGTGCAAACCATTGTCCCGAACCATGCACAAGTGCTACACACTGTGTGTAACTGCATGTTGCTCAAGTCACATACCTTGAAGACACCAGTTTCAATGGCTACATCTGGAGTCAGGTCAATCAGAGAATCTGACTTGAGTTGATCTAGCCAGGAGGTGATTGTCTTGCGAGCTTCACCACCTTCGCCTGGGAAAAAGCTGAACGGGCTCTTTGGTGCTGTACCTACGAGGAGGAACACACAACTCAGCCAGCTGGCTCACTTGCATTGCCCATTGAGCATCATAGCTCACAGCAGGTTGCTACAAGAGCTAGAGAGTGTCAGCCAGCGGCTGTATTAGTAGCTGAGTCAGCAAGGCGCAGGTTGCCGAGGTCACTCAGATTACGTCATGGACCCGAGCTCTGAGTTCCAAATAAGCTCAACTAGGTCAGCCGAACAAATGCTTTGTCAATTGGCACATGATGGAAGGCAGCTCAGCTCATGGGCTTCATCTCACAGCACACATACACAGCTGAGACTGAGTCAGAACAAACAGCAATGTAAGTCAGTTTGAGACTCAAAGCAGCCAGACTTGGCTTGAGCAGGCGGGCTCTTCAGCTGCATGAGTTTGTGCTTGAGCTTGTGCCACGGATGGCATGCCCAGATGTCAAGACAGGAGCGGCAACAGGGAACATGTCAGCAGCGCACATGCCACAAGCCCAGAATGTCTAAACTCATGAGTCAGTTGGCATTGAGTAGGTTAGCACAGGACAAGCAAGAAAGCTCGAGAGGGGGAAACAGCTCTCAGCAGCATCTCAGCTCAGTAGCAGGCAAGAAATCTCAGATGAGGCAGCTATTATGTTAGCTCAGAGGCAGCTGCTCACAGCTGCATGGACACCACGTGCTCACCTTGATTGAATGCAATCAGCCAGCGCTTGTTGAACCACTTGGCATCTGCCAGCAGAGTGTTGTCCATCTGCAGTGGTGGAGGTGGGTTGCCAAGGACTGCATCCACTTCATGCCCTTTCAGCCTGACTTCATTGGCACAGTCCTGTGCCTTTCCCTGCAAAGAAAGACATGTTGTGAGATACCTTGCTTGAAAAAGCTGTTGTATCTGATAATGTTTTAGCGTGGGTGTTTACGGTTTTCAGTTCCGACTGACGTGACCTCTCAAAGCCTCAAATGAAGGCAGCTCGTGTGGAGGATTTGTGAAATGGGTTGAGGGCTTGTGAAATGGGTTTAGGGTTTGTCAATTGGGCATTCAATTCATGTCCCACTCAGCCTGACTTCATGGACTCAATCTGGCCCTCTTCCCTGCAGAGATCCAACCACGGAGTTGCATTGCAAGATTGCATCTAACTGGAGTGCAGAACATAACATCCATGTGCATCTATGCCCTGATGAAGCTGATGGCAAATTCCTGACGAATTCTGCCCCTGCATTTGCAAACAGCCACGCAAGCTCAGCAGGCTGATGCAGTTGTGAACCAGTTGGTGACAGCTTAGCCACAGGACAGAACCACTCCAGCCTTGCTGGAGGAGCAGGACTGGCCTTGCTCCAATCTAGCTTATGCTGGCATGAGTGCTATACATGCATGTTGAGGAGAGTACACAGCCATATGCTCAAAAGCGACGCATAAACTCAATTTCTTGAAGCACCACTCGCAGGGTTTAGGAAGTGAGTGCGCATAGAAGGTGCTTGTATGCATTTGACACAGCCGAAGACCGGTACATGCTGACTAGTCAACACCAAATCCGTTACAGTGTACCTGTAGAAGAGTAAGGCCAGAGGCGCCGTCTGTTCCGGTTGGTTTGCTTGTGTGAGCACAGAATGTGTCAGACTGGTTTTCCAGGCGGTCGATGCTACTCCTGTCGATTGCAATGCCTGCCTGCTGTCGAGAGATGCGTGCAACAGCTTCATGTTGCTGTTCACCTTGCTGCAAGCTGCCTGCAGCAAAGAGTCTTGAGAAGACAACCGCAATGAAGTTAGTTCTTGCTGGTCAACCACTTCAAAACAGCAGTGGCTGTTAAAGGCAAACCTCATACTTCTGGTTCCGCTTGATATTTTGGTATGTGTTCACAGTCTGTATCAAGCTGTCTTTTTCCTGGTGACACGTAGCTGGTTTACGACTAGTTTCACAGCACAGCTGCATGGAAGGTTCGGTGGTTACAGTCAATGCAGGAGGGCAGCAGGAGCTCTTGTAGTGCACAAGCTTCAACAACATGTTGGAAAGACCTGTAGGCAGACTCACAGACAGGGATGACGGCAGATGAAATGGAGGCGGGATACATTGGACATGCTGCAGTTTGGCAGGATAAAAATTCAGTTAGCAGGCAGCTTGATTTGGACTGAGGCATTACACAGCAGGCACAGAATGTAAGATTACCTTGTAGGAGGGCATAGCTTTGCTGAGGATAACCAGTCTGGCTTGCAAGCAAGATGTTGTCCCCATGCAATACTAGGACAGATATCTTCATGTGGGAGGCAGAAACATCAGTCCTGCATTCACCATCAGCATGCCGTGTGCTGCTTTTGCAGTGCCTTGAGTAGGACTTTTATGACAACATGTACAACAGTGCACATCGGAGGTGCTCACACAGCAGGGCACAGTGTTAGTGCAGAGGGTGTTGACCCAGCCAGAGAACGCTTCAAAGATTTCCAACTACCAACTGCACACAAGATCGCCAGAAGCTTGCCTGGAAGCCATAGCAACAGAAGTATTTAATTCAGTGTTTCGTGCTCTTGGCGGTCGTGTTTGCGCTATGCCAAGAGCAACTCTGCCGATGCAAAAGGAAGCCTTGAAGTGACTTCCAACCGCGACTGCATAGACTAGCCGTTTGCTGGTGGCTACGCGAGTACTCGCTGGAGCGAAGCTGGCTTCTGCACGAGATACGCAGCTCGGAACCGAGTACTACTTGCTTTGATTACGGCCTCACACGTAGCAAGTGACAAACTTGTTGTCCCGCTCGATTGGACAGTAGTGTAAGCGTCGGCCTGATCACTGACCTGTTGAATCTGGCTTAGCAGGCAAGAACTGCTTCCATTTGCACCCGCGCAGGAGCATACGCCAGTAACCAACGATGCCACATGCAGGAGATCCCGGCTCCGTTGTACTGCCGGCACCAGCTGTTGAAGACTTGTCGCAACTTCGAGTCAGGCTCCCGAGAACGTACATGCACACCTACAGTATGCGATGAGTCATGGCAATATCCAAACGGAGATCTTGGAGCATCTGCAGGTTGACACAGATCATACGCAGAGGGCACAAGATGTCCGACTTGAACAATCCACTTATGGACAGACTGTCAGCTAGGGACAGCAGATACCTAATGCTAGATGGTCAGCATGTTCAACCGTTGAACCACATGCCCAACCCTTACTGGTTTCTAAGAATTTGATGGGTGTTAGCCAGCTGGCGCTAGATGTGAGCAGTTTAGTGATGTCTTTGGTGGAGTCTGCTCACTAAGATTGGAGCAGGGGCAGCTGTCTGGTTTGGAGAGCTTTGCCACCATACACAAAGGGTGGACCACAATGGCGCAATCAGCTGGCCTTGGCAGATGGTGGACACCAGCTATCAGAGTACTGATGAATCTTGATTTTATGTCTTGATCTTGTGAGGGCCAAGCTGTTTACTGCTTTCCATGTTGGCAAGAGCACAAGAAACAAAAGCAAAATTCACATGCAAATCAACATGCATGCGCAGACAAGCAGTGCTTTAGCAGATAGGCAAGGCTCACATGCACAACAGGAAGATGAACCTCCTATCATATGATGCATCTTCCTGAGACAGCGATTGAGATACACTCCTTCCAGCTTTGTCTTTTTGCTCACCCACACTTGCTTTAGAAAATTGCATTTGAAGCCGCTATAGCCAGCAGCAACGACTCTAGTGACTGACGTGTCTCAAGCTTGCACAAAGACAGGAATGTTCTAGTGTTGCTCAATAGCTCTTCAGCTGTGCTATGTGTACACATGTCCCAAGGGCAAGTAGTAACATTATCGTAGCTATGACAAAGGGTGGAAGTCAGCTGCAGCTGCCCTTTACCATAAGGCCTTAGATTAACATTGCAATCTGCATTGATCAGGCCATTGTGTCCTTTTTGAGACTCGCGTCCTTCAAGCTTGCGCTTCTGTTTGCTGCTCGTACAGATGGAGGTGGGCTCTGCTTGCAATGCTATAGACCACATTGCCAGCCAGCAGTTACCTGCAGCCACAACAACCCATGCTCGCGTCCCCCAATAGGGCACTATGGCCTTTCATTATTCTTTAGTTGGAATTGTCAGTACAGCAACAACTTGCCTCAGGTCACTGTCAGGTGGGATGCTTTTCGGGCATGAAGATAAGACAGTGCAGCATAACAAAAAATCTGAGCCTCCTACAGCACTGCACCATGGCTTTGTGCTGAATGGTTCCAGCCTGTCATAGGTGTCGGCATCTCAGCGCGAACCTTGTTTGTGCAGGCACCGCAAAACAGCAATCAAGCGTGTCAGTCTTTGAGCTTAAGTGCTGCACCATAGGCTAACAAAGCAGACACATGTCAAGCTGTAGATCATTCAGCAGTGTCTAACATTGCTTGCGCGTGATAGCAATAGCATGTGGCATCTGCCTAATTTGCTGGAAGCACCAGGTCTCAAAGCTTTGCCTGCCTGGTTCTACTACAATGTTCACTTTCAAGTCATTTGTGATGGCATGCGCCTAGGCCTTGTCATGTCAGCTCTACTTTGCCCAGCCTCTGCAAGATCAACAGGCTAGAAGCATCCAGCCTTGTTGCGTAGTGCAGAACTCACACAATTTGTTGCGGCCAGATATGTTGAATTCCCTGCTTTGTTGCATTAAATTACTGGGGACTGGAAATCACAAGATTCAAGCCCCGAGTACAAGTGTGATGTTTTCCACTTGACTACATGCATATGGTGTACACATGACTCACACATTCATCAGTGTAGCTGCCTTTTGGGCAGTGCTGCTACTAGGAGAAAGCAATCACGTTCAGAAAAACTGAGAGGCCCTTCAGGTATGCATCATCTAAGCATTAAGCCGTACCATGTAGTTTCCCAAGTAGCAGCAGCTTCTGTGCCTGATAAGCTGTTGCAGCTTTGCTTGGCACAATGCTTTGGGTGATACTGGACATATATGGATCTTTGATTAAGCTCAGTAGGACAGAGCATGACATCATGACACGACTTGCAGAGCGTCCTATACAGGACCAGCAGTCGTTTCTACTTTGTAAGCTGTGCCTAGTGCAAACAGAGTTGATGTGTCAATATCAAGCATTTGTCACAGCATGATCTGTGATCATCATATGATGATACAAAAGCTGAACAGCCTGCAACAAGCTCCAGCTGACTCAGCACGGGCAAGTCCAACGTAAGCTGGGAATTTGATGTCTGCAAGCTGCTCTGGGAGAGCAGGATCCACTTCTTATCTTTGCGTGCAACAAATGTCATGCCGAGCAACCGCCTGGTTCCATAAACAAGTGTCAAGTCCCTGGTATGCTATACAGAAGTCACAGAAGGCTCTATGCACCAGCAGCAACTAGCATTCTATTGCATAGCATAACGTGAAGCCTACATGGAAGTGCGTCCTGTTGCAGCTGCATGCAGGCTCTGTTCGTAAATAGGTCTCGCGTCAGTGCTTTGCCAGACAGGAGGTGCCCAATGCACTGCTGCAGCCTCTATCACAGGTACTCGGCGTAGTCACCAGTCTGTGGTGATCGCCAGAGCTTGACGCTGAAACCTTGACACCTGCCTGCCAAAATGGCATCACCACATCAGTTGTTCAGGCAAATTAAGCTGCGGTCCCTGCAGCATACGACAACACTTTACAGCTTTTGCATGCTGAATACATCGTAAAGTACTGAATAGGCTGTAGCAATTTCTGCCGACTATACATATTTTGCACAGCAAGCCTCCGAGTGCCTGAGCGAGGCAACTTGCCGGTGAGCAGGACACTCTTAGGTATAGAAAGCTGCAAAGCGTGACAAGGAAGCGCGGCGCTTTACGCTGCTGCTCTTTCAGGCTGCTTCTATCGCAAGGGCAAGGCCTAGGCCTTGTGCGCTTGAAGCTTAAAGCAGGTGCAGCCCTTGCTTTTTCCTTCACTGCGGCCTAATGAATGTTACAAGCTCTTGTGCGTGCTGCGAGTAGAGGTCTGGTCCGGATTTTTGGGTCAGTGCATGTGATGGCGGAAAACTGCTTGATCAACGTCAGTGCGTTGTCTGCTAGCGAGTGCAGCTGCTGTGTTCAACACGGCAATTTGTGCACATCAGTACATGACGCAACAGTACGATGGCTGACTGTTGTTACTGAGAGTGTCCGCTGCTCTTTGGTGCACGGTACACCTTGTATACGTCAGCCAGGTTGCCTAGCATCTGTATACAGGACAAGCCGGGGGCGCACACCCTACAAGCTGTCTCACACACGTCTGCAATGGCGTCGGCGACAAGGTCAGTCCTATAAGCACACCAAGCAGTGACAGTATTTTTAGCTACCTTGACAGCAGTGCAACTGTTTGACCTATTGCTGTGCCTACGCCTGCAGGAGGAAAGGCATGGTGAGCCTGGGTCGGGTCGTGGCCCCAGCACCTGTCAATTTGCCTAGTGTTAGGTATGCTGCGCTGGTGTTGCAGTTGATTTTACGCTCAAACCTGTACCTGGTCTGTATGCACTCCATTTCATGTGCTGTTCAGATCGGAGAACCATGGCAATGATCCAAACATCCCTTTGGTTCCCAAGTAAGTCAAAAACATTCTATGCTGTTGTGCTTCCTGCGACACACATTTCAGCTTAGAAACCTTCATGCTGGCCGTGTGAACAACAGGGCAGGGGGTTGGGTGACCCAGCAGCAGCCACCTGCACAGCCAGCTGCAGCAGCAAATGCCTGGGGCGCTGGTCCTGGCGATCAGGCACAGCCAGCACCACGTGACACGGCATCTCATGCACCAAATGGCCCAGTAGCCGTACCTGCACCAGCGTGGGGAGCACCACGGCAGGCTGCAGCTCGCCAGGTCTGTGGATGCTGCTGAATTCCGTTGCCATAAGCACTACAGATCATGCCATTTGTCATGACAGGCATCGAATCCTGATCAGGCATTATAAGCTGCACATGTGTTGACTACCAGCGTTGAGCAATGGCTTTCATTGGCACCTCAAGTCAGCGCACGTGTTCCTGTGCACCTCATCTGCATCATCGTCATCAGGCTCATACACAGCTCGTGCACTGCTTCATTTAGTCTGCAGACAGTAGATGTCAAAGAAGCCTGGCACAGTTATCTGAATGTCATGTGTGTCTGTTGCAAGCAACTTCCAGCTCCAGCCAGCAGCGCTTGATGCCAGATTGAAAGCCAGGCCTATGCACTGCTGATAGTGCAAAACAATGATGGCTGGCAACCTGTGCCAAGCCAGGCTGGCAGTGAACAGGGAGTCCGCCCATCAATCCGCTAAAAAACGAGCATATGCAGCCTGCAACAGCTGATGACATACTGGATGAACCAATGCTGTTGCAGGGCAATCTGCGGCAGGATGAGTTTCCCACCCTGAGTGGGGGTCCTCAGGGTCCCGGAGGCCCCCCTGATGTTGCAGCATTTGGCCGGCATCCTGCTTATGAGGAAGATGAACGCCAGTTTGTGGGGCCGCCAGGTCAGTGCAGCGTGGCCTCTTGTGATGAGCCCTCCGATCGGGTTTCCAGCTTTTTTTGCAGTCGACATAGCAGCATAAGCATGTGCATCTACATCATGTCAGCCACTTAACATGCCACACTTGACTGATATCTGCTATCAGATGCACCTGCAGCCACTGCTAATACCATCCATCCACCCGGCCAAAAGGACTCAAGTCACAATCCTTCGGGATGCAAATACATGTCACATCAGCATACGTTGTCCAGCAGAGGTGTCGTGACAGACCTTGCTCTCTGCAACGCTGCTGCATTTTGTAACACAGACTGTATCAGCCAAGTAATGCAAGCCTTGTTTGCAAGACGATCATGCAATGGCTCCAGGTCAACAGCCTGCAGCCCGAGCTCCCTACTCCTACAGCGGCCATCCTACTGATGATCCCCGTTTTGGCCCTCGTAGTGATGATCCTCGTTATGGCCCTCGTAGTGATGACCGCTGGGCCAGCGGACGCCAATACACTCAGGATGGTCA
>JAABUO010005119.1_pt1 | contig 15358 bp, 23 predicted proteins | sample 5559291 | NCBI WGS metagenome assembly JAABUO01 (sample SAMN10711878, study PRJNA513372) | rock metagenome | isolation source: Antarctica rocks | place: Antarctica: Victoria Land, Finger Mt sud
TTGTGCCGTCTGAGCTCGTGGTCATTCCTACGACCATGTTATGAAGATGCCCTTTTCTTGAGTAGACATGCTGCCATTGAGCAATAGCGGACTTATAACCCTCAAAATGCAATCACGCCATCCAATAACTCTTCGGAGTGGCGCAGCGGAAGCGTGGAGGGCCCATAACCCTCAGGTCCCTGGATCGAAACCAGGCTCCGAAATAATATGTTATTGATGTGACTTGTTTTGCGTCATCGCGTATTGAATGCTTGAAATGTTGAGACCACTCTTCTGGTTGTGTTTTCTAGTGCACGTTCAACACGTCAGGCTTGCGTTAACGAGGTAAGACTATGTGACCCACACTGTGCAAAATTACGTGACATCATCATATTATCGGGGTGATTTCGTGAAGATCTACGTATGCTGAGCATGCTGTGCAAGGCCGAGATCATGTCAGTGACACATCCCAGCACATGAGCCAAGCGAAATTATTACATGCCTGGATCGCGACGCCTTCAGATCGCTGGCCTTCAACTTGCACCATATTATATCAAAGAGGCATCAACTTCGCGGGGGCAGCAGCAACCTATACAAGTCCGACACCATCAGGTTTGCCAAAGACAGGTGCCTTCATCCCGATGCCAACTGTCGTTCAAACGTTTGATGCCTGCCATGGCACAAAGATCTGGAACGTCAGATTGCACAGCAGCCAATCAGCGTCAACCAGACATCCGACAAGTTTTGTCCAGAGAGCAAGCCATTCAAGTGTATGACAGGTAAGGCCAATTTGCTGAACAAAGTAAAGTTCTGCGTTCCTTGTGACTGTGCAGAGCGCATACACAACCTCGCGCTGTGCAGAGCAGGAGCTGCCGTCAAGGACAGCAGCAGTGTGTACGGAGGTGAACGTGCCATACGCTGCTTCTGCAGGGCAAATCGCCTGTCTCTGCCACAACCTTCATCCTGCTGACATACATTGTAGGCCCTGCCACAAAGGCTCTACTTCAGGCTGTTAATCTCAAATCAGCCAACTTTGTCTTTGAGTTTGGCTCTGGGTAAGGGTTCCTGCACCAGCTGACTCATGCAATAGCATGGCTCTGAGGCAAACTTGGCCTGACCTTGATCTCCATCTTGATCACCCTGCAGATCAGGGGGTCTGGCAGACCTGCTGCTGTCAACAGTGTTACACGCTGAGTGCCAGTATCACGCTGTGGATCAGAGCTCAGTCCAGGTTGAGCTGACTCAGCAGCGCTTAAATAAGCATGGTGAGCCTTCCAACCAGCCATGTGCCGATCTGGAAGTGGCAAGCCTTGCTCTGAAGCTTGTGACACTACAACACATAGCTTGGTACCTGCTGCACCCCTTCTGTACCTGGCATCGGTGCACTTGCTCAGCTGTGCTGTAGTATATCTCTGCAAGTTTCGTTGTGCTGCAGAGTGTATGACAAGCGTCCATTGATGTTCACTGAATGCAAATACTCGTCACAGCACATGTACGTGATCACCATTGACAAGCCAACATTACGTATAAGACAGGCCTGTCCACTTGTACAAACAGCATGCAAATTGAACAGCACATGTCAGCAGCTATTTTCTGCCATGACGACATGTGTGCATGGAGCTGATGCTAAATGGAGCCCTGCCATACAAGCATGTGTCATGATGTTACATATCCTAAAGGTGCATGCAGTTTTTCCACCCTCAGGTTCAGGCATGTGCTGATTCGGATGGATGCGCTAATGGGCAATAGACACCCTGCCATAGTTGCAAAGGTTGGCATGAACTGGTCCAGTCTACCGACTACATCTACACGCGTTGTTGTTGGTATGCTTGACTGCCAAACAAATGCACTCCATATAAGGAGCTGCTCAGGCTGCATGTACCAGACCCCCTGGGGGTCATGTGTCTGATGCACAGATAGATAAATGCATGAATGCATGTGTGAATTAATGTGCAAGCAACCTGTGCAGGCAAACGAGCTCGTGCACAGCAAATCAGTGGAGACTTGACGCAAGCAGCCAAACACATTCCGGATGGCGCAGCAGACATTTTCCTCAGCACATATGTGCTGGACATCCTGTCTGACCAGGACATAGATGCAGTGTTGTGCCTTGCACACAGGTGAGTGCCCACAGACACCCTCAACCTGTGTTCCTGTAACAGATCACTGGTTCAAAACTCTCTCATCATTCTTTTACAGAACAATGGAACTTACTTTGTATACATGCAAAAAAGGGATGTCTGAAAAGTTGCGTGCTCTGGATATGCACCTGCATATCAATTTGCGCATGACCGGACTGACTTAACTCTAGGAAAGATTCTATTGCGCATGGCATGCTCTGCATGGTATACGGAATGCCACACACACTGTGCACACGCCATTTGATGTGTGACTATTTGCAACACTGACAAGCCTACATGTCTAACAAAGATCAAGTTTTGGCCTGTTCATGACTTTGCATGGATGCAGTCACAACAGGGGTTCATAAAGCCAGCAAAGAACCTGTTGAAAGCTTGTGACACAGTGACGCAGGTGACCTTGCATACACCATGTAAACATGCCGAGAACTGCATTTGGGTTTGTTCACATTGTCGCCTGTTCAGTGCTGAGTTTGCCCCTTGAGCTGGTTTCAGCTGTACTGAAGGGCAAAACAGGCTTTCCTTTGTTTTCAGTATGCAACATGCCGTGCAAGCACTCATATTACACACCAGTCTTCCTCTTTGCAGACACTGTGCCATATCCGAGCATCTGCTGCTGTCCACACTGTCCAGTTCTGTAACCCTGAGTCTTGTAGTCAGATCTGGTATTCTTCCAGACAAAGGTATGGTATCTGCAATTGCAGTCCTGCATGGTCAAGAGGATGTGCCGGTGATAAATCATAAATAGTTTCAAGGCATTTTACTATAAATTTTCAACTTCCTGCTGCTCCATGCAGCCGCTGAATTTTGCCTGCATGCAGGTTGGTGCGTCCGGGCGGTCAAATGTGCCTGGTGGGCCTTACATATGGGAACACCCCAGTCTCAAAGCTGGCAAGTGGTAAACCCTCTCACTCATGCCATGTTTACACTGCACAACCTGCCTTTGGAGAACTTTGCAAAGTTGTAGTGTGCAAGCAGCTGGCTTGACTTAGTGACAGGCAAGATTTCCTGACCAGTTGGCACCATCCCAATTCCTGTTCTGCTCTGATGGATATTTGACACATTGCGCCGTCTCAGTGTCTAGTCAGCAGCTTGTGCATGGTCGTCACAGCAGCCGCCATTAGCTGCAAACAAGCCCAACCACAATTGCAATGCTTGCCTCGACTTCAGCCGTACAAACAGCTGCCATATCCACCCACTTTGGGTCTGGCTAATATTGCACTATTTGATCATTTGATTGTTATCAAAACCAGATTCTGGGTAGCCTGCCTGATACTGGGTAGCCTGCTTTGTCCATGGTTTGCTCTTCAGTTTGTGCCATGTACACATTTACCTGGCATTTATTCAGCTGCAAGCTTTACATTGCAGACAGAGCTGGCTGTATTCATGTGCAGCACTGCTGCATGGTGTCCACACCACCTGTTATCATCTCCTGTCTGCTGTCATTGTAGTTGGGTGCAGGAGTTTGGGGCTTGATACATGCGCTGAGGCCGCAGATTGTGGTGCAGGGGTTTGGGGCTTGATACATGCGCTGAGGCCCCAGTTTGTGGGCGGGTGCAGACCCCAGAATCTTGTTCCTTATCTGAGCTCAGATTGGATCATCAGCGAAGCTCAAGTTGTACACGGGGGAGCGATGCGGTCACAGCTCATCATTGCACACAAGCGAGACGAAGAACAAGCAGTTGTTTAAGACTCGTCATGACTGCTTGCATTGTGTGATCTTGTTGCTGTCTTGGTGTGACTGGTCAGCTGCGTGTTGATTGCTTGAGCAGTGTGTAATAGCACCTCATGGTAGTGTATGTCATGTATTTGTCATGTGTCATGGTAGTGTATGTCATATATTTGTCATGTGTCATGGGGAACGCTGGGGTAGCCAATTCCACCAAACCTGAGCACTGGCAGCGTAAAATTCACCTGTCATTTTTGTGGTGATGTGCTAGCTTGTGTCTTCACGTCCTCACAGAAGCACTGTAAAGTGCCACTGCAAAAATTTGTTTTGGGAGCTCGAAGACCGAGCATAGTAATCATGGAATTTCAGTGTGAGCGCATGCATGCTCGCACTGGGCATACCTTCGCATCTGGCTGACTGTCTCCCAGGCATCTGTGCAATCGTTGAGTGGACAACTGTCAGCTCAACACTGAAGATACAGTGAAGCATCTGCTGTAATTTGAGAATTCGCTTCCAATGCAGTGGTAGTCTTGCGGCCAGCTCTGTGACAGCATAGACTTACTACTATGACAAGCAGTGCAAGGATGCTGCAAAGGATATAGGCAAAAGTACTTTACAGGGCTAGCAGAATGCGTCAATCAGACTAAACACATCCTCAGGTGAAATCATCTATGCTATCTGGTCTTGGAGCACAGCCAAATCAAGAAGTGAAGAAGTACACTGCCCAACGGAACTTATGCTGGCTTTATCACTTCCCTCAAAGTCCTGAATCACACCATATAGATGACTGTCATGACTGTCAGCGGGAAGTGATTTTGCAAAAAAACCCTGCATTGGGACTTACACATAACACCGCAGAAAATCAGTCGAACCCCCTACAAACTATAGTCGCTCATGTATCAAAATCACAAGCTCCAGCACTGCACACTCTCACAGACAAGCCAGATAAACTTTACGTCCCAACAAATAACTGAGACGTGAAGCTGAAATGTAACAGTTTGAAGTGCTAGGTAAACATTGCACAACGAAAGCTACGAGTCCCTGTGACTAGGCATAATCACCTGGTGCAAAGAAAGCACCAAGGATACAGCTCACAGTCAGATGTTGGCACCAGCCACATCACTGTCAAGTCTCTAAATCCACTGCTAGTCAAAATGCAAAGCCTCAATGCAAAACCTGACTACCAAAAAGCGCTCGGCAGGCAAACTTCTCTGTACACTTCAAAATCGCCCACATGTTTTCAAAATCGCCACGTGATCCTCCTCTTGCCATGTACCTCCCACATGGCGGCAGTACCTCCCAGCAGAAGCTGGAATGAAGCTTAGATGACAGTCTTGCTGTTACCGCCGACCAGTGGTGCACCACCATTAGTAGCATTCCCATCGCGAGGAAGGGGCTGAGCGCTGAGCCTAGCTGCCCCAGGCACAAGGGCAGGGCCGATTGCATTAGCCTCAGTGCCCATCTTGGTGTTGTAGGGCAGGGATGAGACTGCTGACATGTTCTTGACAGCAGGGAACTTGCTCCAGAACCAATGGTTCTGGAAAAGCCTGAAGACACTCTCAATCTCAACTCCCTTTGTCTCTGGCAAGAGGAGGGCTGCCCACAGACCCATGATGACACACATACCTGCAGACAGACAGATGGGAATCAGTGTATTGTCAGGTATGAATGCGCCATACTGCAAAGTGCTACAGTGTGTGGTAGGCCCAAATCAGCAGAGCAGCGATGATGCATCGCCTACAATGTATCCCTTCGAAAATAGTATTTGAAACATTTTTTTTTTTTTAAAGGTCAGGAAAAGGTTAGAAAACTGTGTCCCTTGGAGGCCAAACGCAAGCACAGCATGACTCAGGGTGAAACCTGTCACACGCTGATCAACTACACATTGAGACAACCCTGACTGGTACGCGCTGTGCAATGCAGTTGCAGCCTGCTTTTAATGGCCGTCACAGCGCATAAGATACCACAGGAAAAGGCGACTAACCAGCAAAGAAGAGGAAGACTCCCCATTCCATGGTACACAGCATGGTCACGAAGCACTGTCCAATGACAAAAGTGAACAGCATGTTCATGGCCACATTGAAGGAGCAAGCAGCTGCCCTGACCTCCAGAGGCTGAATCTCACTGCAGCAGATTTACACCTTTGTCAGCATTGAAGGCCGTGTAAAGTTACAAAAGACACCCATCAGGCAGGCCATGGGACCAAGGGGAAGAGAGAAAGCAAGCTGCATCAGAGGGATGATGCCAGCATGCATGTGCAACAGAAGGCAGACATAGGCAAGTTGCAAACCAAAGCACCACACAGGTGCCAGTTGCCAAAATGAGGTGCACAGAAAGGGGAGACTTACGTTGGGTACAACCATCCAATAGGACCCCATGACCAGGCAAACCCAGCAATGAAGACACAGATGCACACCAGGACACCAATTGAAGGTCCGTTTGGCAGCTGTCCAGCATACTTGACAAACTCATACTTCAGAGTGATGCCAACAACAATCTCAGCGATGACCATCTGTATGACTCCAGCAATGAGCAGGAACTTGCGTCCCAGGCGGTCAACCACAACGATGGCTACAACAGTGGCTAGCACGTTGACTGCAGCAAACAGCAGCAGATTAGTGGCCATGAGAATCAAAGTAGTCCAGGCAAACGACAGAAACATCACTAACAGTTAGATCGTCATTTACACGCTACACCAACTGCAGACATATGCGACACATGCAGCAACTTCATGAAGATCATGTCAAACCTCAATACATGAAATGCAGAAGCGCACCACCTCAATGACCGCACCACCTCAATGACCACGAATCTATGAGCAGCATGATCTACGTGATGCACAATGAATGCAGGTATGCAAGCACAGTGCACAAGCAAAGCGCAACGTACCTGCTCCAATGATGACTGTGTTCAACAGAGAGGCTGTGTGTCCAGATCCGATACTGTTGAAGAGCACTGGGGCGTAAAAGATGATGGCGTTGATTCCAGTGAACTGCTGGAACATCATGAAGAGGAGGGAGATGGTTAGCTGGGGGCGGTACTGGGGCTTGAAGAGGTTACGCATTGGGTGAGGAGCCAGGTTACTGATGCGGGCTGCCTCTGTGATGTCAGCCAGCTCCTCATCAACATCGTTGGTGCCTCTAATCTTTGAGAGCACCTGCAGCCGCACAGGAACATCAGCAAGGGAGGCAGAAACAATGCAGGTGAGACAGAAGCATTTGCAGCAGAGGGAAGCATGTGCAGCAGACAAAGAAACATTAGCAGCAGACACAGAGAAAGTTGCAGCAGACGGTCCCAGGATCATGACGCCACATCACAATTAAGGAACTCTGAAGCTGCCATCTACAATTGGAGGTGCTGGTGTAGAGCCAGCACGGATAGACCAAATTTGAAAACATCCTGGCAATATTTCAACATGACTGTCACAGTGCACATGCAGTACACATGCAACACTCACGAAGCAAGGGGTGCAGGCTTAGCATCATCTCACAATGACATTATGCAGTGCACTCACCACACGAGCCTTCTCAAAGTGGCCTCTCTCAATCAAGGAGCTGGGTGACTCAGGCATGACTAATCCTCCCAGGAAGACAATGGCTCCTGGGATAGCGGCCAGTCCCAAAGCCAGACGCCATCCCCAGGTATCAATGAAGTCGCATCCGTAGTTGATGAGACCAGCGCACAGGATGCCGAAGGTAACAAACCACTGGAAGAGGATGTTCATGCCTCCACGCAGGTGGGGAGGAGCAACCTCTGCATTGTACATGGGCATGACCTGCAACATCAGAGCAGTATGCATTGAGCCTGGCAGATCACTGATGGTGGCATGATAACAGGCACAACAGTATGACTGTCTCAATCAACAAATAAGAGTCACTGTGAAGCAAAACCGTGTTACTGACTGAGGCTACAACAGCTGTGCCATGAAGAAACAGAAGCAAGATGACGCCAAGCATGCAGATCATGTTGCTTAAAGCAGCCGCTCAGTCAATCCTACACTGTTGACACACCAGGGTGCAACACAAAGCTATTAAGCTTGCACAAATCCATACGCTGCATGATTGCACCAGGACTGATCCAGGCACCTAGATGCAGTGAAGGCAAAAGCTTACCAAGGAGCAAAGACCAACACCAACACCAAGCAGAATACGGCCAACGACCAGCATGGCAACGTCCACAGCACCTGCCAAGATACCAGCTCCAACAATGAAGAAGGCTCCAGCAACAATGTTGACAGGCTGCATCAGAAGAACACATACACGTTAAGCAATACTGAAGCATCCTGTCCCCATGTCCTGCTGTCAAAAGACTCGGAAGACTGCAAAACAGCATGTGACAATATACTTACAGTGTTTTGACAAGGCGCAATATGATCATACATGAAAACATGACAAGTGACACAGCGTACTGCAAGAACCCAAACAGAAATTTGCAAAAAGTTGCATACAAACAGGCCTTAATGAAACAGCACACAAAGCAGGAAGGAGGACTTGCCTTGCGTCCATACAGACGAGCAAACTTGGAGGCAATGATTCCAGAGAAGAGAGCTGAGATGTAGAGATGACACCACCAGCTGCAGGACCTGGTTGTTGTATGAACAGTAAGCTGCCTTCACTGGGTTGGGGTTGACATGGAAACCTCCCAGCTCCTTAGCATCATACACGCCTCTGAAAAACTTGTACTGGAAAGCTTCCATGGAGGTGACACCACCTACGCAAACAGCAGCCACAGTAAGGAAGTGTCTCACTCAAAGACACACTTTCCGGACGACAGCTGTACAACAGGCGCTCTGCAAACATGTGCACCGCCATGCTTGCACATCATTACGGGTAAATGCTATCGCAAAGGCCCTGGCTGCTCTGCAAGCTTGCGGTGAGATCAGCTTGCTGACCTTGACGACAGCGTGCGGTGAGATCAACTTGCTGACAAAGACGGCTTGCCAATGACTCCATTGTCGTACCCCAGCAGCAGACCGCCGGAGCCTCCGATGAGACATAGAAACCAGACATACGCTGTCATCTTGGCATTGTACCGCTTGCCGGGCTTGCCGACAGAAACAGCAACAGCTCCAGCCATTGTGCTGACTGGGTCGCGCTGCACGGGACCTGTAGCAAATACAGTATGCTCAATATCCGAGCCTGTTGTGCTGGAGGGATTAAGTGCCCGAGACTGACACGACGAGGCGCTGCCCAAACATAACAGTGCTAAGACGCCGCCCGGGTAGCGTGAGCAAACTTAAGTGACGACATACAAAAAGCGGCCAGCGTGAATCAAAAGCGCAACAATAAGAGATCACGAGTGTGCAAAGCCCTTAGCTTACTATGAAGTCAAGGCCTGAAGGAAGATGAGCAACTCGAAGTTAGTGTTTGCTTAACAGCGCTGATGGCAGTGGCCAACGTTTCAAAAGCCAAAGGATACAAGTCCACCGCACAAGCCTGTGATTTGCTGTCGAGATGCAACGGAGTGTTCGAGCTGTGAAACTCAGCGTTGCAAGTGATCAGTGTCGGCGTGGGTGTGGTAACAGATGAGTATGGCTGGAGATCTTGCCGCTGTATCTTGGTTACCAATCGCTTATCAGACGTGTACTAATCACATGTAGCATATAAAGTACTGGCGTGACAAATCTTGGCTTCTGAATCGCTGACTGTATCGTAAGGGCATAATCATCAGCCTTGGGTTTTACATCTTTCCAGCAGGAAGCGGATAACTCTATCTTCTGTATCTCCCACGTGGGCGTTTAACACGATGAAATTGGATAAGCCAGAAAAGTGCAACAGCGCAGGCGTGAGCCTAGACGTGACTTACTTCAAGATATTTTGGAATTGATTGGAGGACAGTTCTGGAGGACTAGTCAGGCTGCTGATGGGGTAGACTGAGAACGTTTTTTTCCCGCTCTTTTGGCAGCAGTCGTTCTTGCTTTACATCCAGGTGACACTCAAGCACAATCCATAAGAGCCGGATCACGGAGAGTGACGCAAAAGGCAGAAGGGCAAATAACATGCACATGAATATATATATTTGCCTAACTGACTACTGACCTTAGGGTTTCCTCTGTGATTTGTCAGAGTTTGTCAAGCAGTTGGGTTGGGTGTGTGACTATTGATCAAAAGTGTAAAATGATGTAACCAAACTCATACCTCGCATGAGATGCGCCAGGCATAGAGTGGCATGCCCTTCTACCATCACGCTGCAGCCAAGGAGCTTCATTCAGCCCCACTCATAGCTCCTGCAGGCTGATTTACATGACAGTGCCCTGTCTTCCATCATCTGTCGTCATCTGCAGAGGCACACCAGCGTTAGCTTACCTGCTGCTGTGCTGAGCGTCTGTTCTGAGCTTTCGATGAACAGACGCTCACTGCTATTGTAGCTCCCGCTGCCGGTCACAAGCAAGCAATAGATGCTGACACAGACAGGTCTGAGTGGTATACGTGTAAGCAAGAGTCATTTTTCCGCATCGCGCTTTGCTCATCGCGCTCCGTGACTCGGGGCCGCGCGGGGGCATGATTCCAAGGACATACGGTACTCAGCTTGGCCAATGACGGCTCTGCCAGCATGAGTCCAATGCAATATACAGTCTTTGTCGCCAATCAAGGCTCTCTCATCCGCGTAGGTGTTCCCGAACACCTTGCAGAGATGGAGGGTTCTGATCAAGAGATGAGCAACATCTTTCACTCCCTTGCTCAGAAGTATCACCATGACGTGTTAAGTAACGGGCCATTCAAATGTGTAGCCTGCGGAGATCAAGCAAACAACTTCACTAACCACCCGGTTCAGACCCAGGGCGAGATCCTGGATTCCCTTTTCCCCGCCTGCTCTTGTGGCCTTTGTGAGAGCATGGGAAGCCAAATTCGCAAAGACAAAGTTCACCAAGACCTGAGCCATGTGGGTTTTGGGAATACACTGCCAGCTGGTGTCTGCAAGCAGCCCTGCATCGTCTGCAGCACCAGCGTCTGATCTGTCTTGCCTCTGGCAACTGCAAGCTTGCACAATACTGTGGCCCTGAGTGTCAAAAAATAGATTGGCCACGTCACGAACCACACTGCAAAGCCAGATGCAAGGCAGTGCGTGGAGTAGTGCTGCAAGCTGAAAATAGATAACCCTATTCTTTCTCCCCATTACTGCTGTAAAGCTTTCAGATAAGCAGACTCTCTGTATAATGTAGAGCAGTATCATGTGTTTGTGTTTTGTGTTTGCCTAAATGACCACATGTCAATACTGACCGCAAACGTTTCACAGCCACTGGCTTGGCTTTTGTAAAGTAGCATATGACTAGCTGCACAATGTGCTGCTTTTCTACAAAAGGAAAATGCAGCCGCAAATAATCTGATCTTTCAAAGGGTGTTTCACATGCAAGACCATCATGCCGCATCTACAGTCCCTGATATTTCAAATGTCCATCATACGTGTTGGCCTCAATTAAGGCTTACTGTGTTTGCAAAACTTGGTTTCATCTTCATGAGGCCTCCATGCAAATAAGACAAGCCTGCGGACAACAATGCCTGTAAGATACCTTACACATGCTCATCGGCTTTCCAAAATTTGCATCTGACATTGTCAGGCATAACAGGTTCAGTTGCCTTTGGACAGCTTGCAAGCTTCCAAACGCAATACAGCGCTGCAATGCTAGCATGACCTGCAGTGCCACTGTGCACCGTGAAATCAAATAAGCCAGAACACCAGAATTCGAAATGTCAAGCAATCATGGTCACGAGCCGGCTCAGTGAAAGACAGGGTCTTTTGTAATTAGTGTGACAACACTCATGTGTATGAATACTCACATGCATCAACTGAAGCTGACACAACTACCGCAAAGCAATCATTGGTGGATGTTTGCCATAGCATTCTCAGTTGCATGTCTGCACGAGCAATGGTTTTGATGATGAATACAAATGACTGCTGGCCCACCAATTCTGCTGTCATCCAATGATCAGTTGTTTCTCTGATATGATATGGATGTTGATATGATACTGATGTGCAATGCACCTACTGACTAGTGCAGATTTGGGGATCTTTTCAGTTTGTAACGAAGATTTGTTGCAACGCAGGGCAGACTGGCAGAATTTCTTAAGGAGAGCAGGCTGCTTTTAGTTTTATCACGCTGTTGTTCAATCCAACATTTGCCATCAAGCAAGCTGCTGTGGGCATCCTTAAATCTTGTATCATGACGCACAGGTCAGTGCTAGTTCTTGCTAGTTCTGGTCTGACAGTGGACGCCCTCCAAGGCAAGTTGCAGCTGCAGACCTTGACAGGAAAGCATTTGTGGCAGTGCTAAGCCGGACACAGCAATTCGTATGGAGGTCCTGTAGGAGGCAATTTGCTTTGCACATGTGGCACAAGTGACAAGTCTTGGAGACTGTTTGACAGTGACCGGTCCTGCTCAAGTTGTGATGCCACACAGGCACTTCTGTAGCTTGCTCTTTCTAACATTCATACATAAAAAGTGTCACATTCCGGTAGCGAAGTTATCGTCATGCATCTTCCTATGACCTGTGTGATGATGCTGGTGTTCACCGTGGTTAGAAGGTCCTGCAGCAGCTGGGTCTGGGATGTTAGCGGAAGCTGCTGGAACGGCTCCCTTCGCAGCAGCTTCCCTCGCAGCCTTTCTGTCCTTGTTCCTTTGCGCTAATTCCTTTCTTCTCTCCGAGGTCTTCCTGTTGTTCGCAACAGCAGCGTCTATGTTCTTTCTGTCGTGTGCAGCTTCTTCCTCGGCAGTCGCATCTCGTTTTGGAGCCCTTCTCGCTCTGCCGTGATTTTCTTGCCTCCTCTCTTGGCGCTCTTCTTTGTTTTCTTGTCTCCTAGCTTTTGGTTTAGGTTTAGGAGCTGGGGGTGGGCCTGCTGCACCTTCGTTGAAAGGTCCGTACTTAGGTCCTTGTGGTCTAGGTGGCATAGGTGCAGGTTGGGGTCTAGGTGTAGGGGCTGGTTTAGGAGGCGGGGCTTTCTCGGGTGCAGCTTGACGCCTATACACGTCACCACCTTTGACAACCATGTCAGTATCGGTACCCTTCCTTCCTGCTGCTTTGAAATCCATCACCATGTTTCCTCGCAGTCCTGCAGGCCCTTGGGGTCCCGCTGGGCCAATTGGCCCAACCAAGCCGTTCAAACCAGCGAAGCCTTGAGGCCCTCTTGGCCCTAAGAACCCTTGTGGCCCTTGGTCACCTCTCAACCCTTGATTCCCTCTGGGTCCTAAAAACCCTTGTGGTCCTTGGTCACCTCTCAACCCTTGTTTTCCTTCAGGGCCTCTTGGACCGTGACCACCAGTGAGACCTTGCATTCCGGTGGAACCTTGGTCACCTTTATCACCCTTAGGTCCAACGCCACCAGTTTTGCCTGCTTTGCCAGCTTTACCAGATTTGCCCTCTTTACCAGACCTTCCTTTTCTTCCAACGGCACCTACTCCATCAGCACCAGGCACTCCGGATGGCCCCGCGGGTCCACGTGCTCCTTGTGTTCCCATGATTGTGAGGCTCTTTCTCGTTGGTGCACGAACGGGCATTTGTCTTCCGTGTTTAGATGCTCTAGGAGCCTTGGCAGGTATAGATGCAGCCCTAGTCATTACCGGCACGGCTGGAACAGTGGCTCCATGATGACGTGGTGCTTTGATGCGTGCTCCTAACACACCCGCTCCAGCGACACGAGTGTCTATTTCCCTTGTTCGTGTGTGCGAATACGAATAATCATGACCCCCTCTAAGATGTGCTAAAGTGTGTGCTTCGACCAATCTACGTTTCTTTTTGCCTAGTCGGCCCTTTTTGGGCCGAGGCCCCTTTGATTTCATCACCATCTCGAAGCTGGTTGATAATGGAAAACGGTTTTGTTGATGAGATTTGTGGGTGTCGAGGAGTTACGCAATAACGCACCGGCAGCCATGCGTCGTTTCCTTTCTTTGGACAGCCTCATCGGCTGTGAAACGAGTGGCATCTTGGCCTAGTACTATCATTACACAAAATTCTTGATGGTGTGATTGTTCTTATACTTGGCTTTTACCCAAGTTCTTTTCTCGCTACCAGGCAAATGAAACAACGCGGAGATACCGTATTCGGCTTGGAGAAACAAATTATCGTATCTATCTTTACCTATGGCAGGTTGCGGTTTGTAAGCAGACCCTACTATTTGCACACCAGTCGTTTTCTTTTCAGGGGAGATGGTCTTGCCGAAAACTTTGTGTATACCGCTCAACAACTTGTGACTTGCAGCGTCGCCTATGTCTTCTCTAGCCCTCCTAAAAGCGCCTGCAACACCGCTGCCGGGTTCGAATGCTGTCCCTTCTACTCCGTATTTCGTCCTACATGGACAGCTTGGGAACCACCCAAAGAATGTCCCGTCACTTGCACGTTTTCTTTGCCGTACTTTTTTGCTCTATTTCTATACGCTTTCTCGGCTCCTCGGAATCTGCCACTAAGGTACTCATCCATACCGTTAAAGATCTGACCATCTGCGATAAGATCGCTGATGTGTTTCGGATCAGTGCCCATGTACGCGATTACAGCTTTGTTTTTCGATTTATTATAAAAAACAGTTCTAGATGGTTGAGTGAGTTCAGGGTCTGTCTCATAACTTAATTGTTGATAATTGGACTTGAACTTGACTGGATCGTACGCTGCCTGTGACAAAACAGCATGCTCGTGATAAAAAGGTTGATTAACATCTTCTTTGCTCCTGGGCAAATCTTTATGTTTAGTCAACTCGCCTAATTTATCTTTCGGCCTAGCATAAACAGATCTAGCTCCGGTATCAGCGCCAGCTAGACTGGTATCTATCTGCTGGTTCATCTCAGTTGTTCATAGTAGCCGCATAAGAACTGACACCTTGATTCATTTCTGGTCTGTCGAAGGGTTGAGGTGCAGGTGCACCCATACCCTTCTTTATGGCCACGTGCTTGCCCGTGTCCATCGTGCTTGTCTTGTGTGTCCCGAGATAGCCACGTGCAGAGAAAGAGGTCCGTCCGTAGGCGCGCTGCATGATTGCAATTACTACTCGTATCGCATAAAATCATCATGGTTCTCCGAACACAGCTACCGTGTAAGTAGGAGCAGAAGTTGTCTTAAAAACGGCCCCTGCGGCGTTGTTCTCCAAAACATCGAATGTGAATGTCTTTAGGTCTGTGGACAAAGACTGAGAAGCGGACCAAGTATCCCCCGTTGTCAAATAAGTTGTGACGGTGACGTGATGTATGGCAGAAAACATCGGGTTCCCTGTCTGTGTCAGATCGTCTGTCAAGTAAACTGTCGCAGAACCATTGCTGACACTGCCGTTGAGAAATTGCGAACGCAGGTATTGAATAGGGGTTGTACCGTTGAATCCTTGCACGTAGGGATGACTGTCAGCGAACATGGTTGCTACTGCCAGTACGGCATAAAATCATTATGTACCAGTCACATGTAAATTTATCACGGTACCGTTAGCCACTGTGTTTCCGTTAGCTAATACGCAGTCGACGACGACAGTGATTGCTCACTGAGTATAAACTCGTGAACGGACATTGCGCTGTGGATGCGGCCGCGTACACTGCGGTGGTTTGCACATCCAAGATAGAGGTGAACAACGCTGTGCCACCGTTTGCATTGGTGCTCGT
>JAABUO010005124.1_pt1 | contig 15350 bp, 22 predicted proteins | sample 5559291 | NCBI WGS metagenome assembly JAABUO01 (sample SAMN10711878, study PRJNA513372) | rock metagenome | isolation source: Antarctica rocks | place: Antarctica: Victoria Land, Finger Mt sud
CCGACGCCTGCGCGGCCGTCGTCACGGGGGCGGCGTCCCCGTCGCTGCTGCCCCAGGCCCCGCCGACGATGCTCATTGCGCCGCTGCCGCTCGCCGCGTAGACCCGCACCCTACCTGAGCGATTACCCGCGCCGCATCCGCGCCCGGTTCGTCGTCAGACGCGACAGCTTGCGCGCGTCGAGCATCGAGACCTCCCCTCAGTGCGCGTGACCTAACAGGAACAGCACGACCGCGAAGAGGAACGCCACCAGCTGCAGCGACACGCCGATCGCGATCGCGTTGACGGTCGCCTGCAGACCTTGCAGGTGCGCCAACATATTGTCGAGCCGCTCACGCGTGACCTGCCCGAAGGCGCAGCCCTCGCGGTCGAGCGCGTCGCGCAACGCCGTCGTCCCTACGTAGCGCGGACCCGTCATCCCCCCACCTCCTTCCCCGCCGCTCGTCGGAGCCGCATCCGGCCTGTACAGCCATAGCGCCCCTCTTTTAATAAAACTAATGTTCTATATACCGGGCTATTGTAGCACCCGTTTGGCGTCTGTCAAGAGACACGCCTGGCGGGGCTTGACGGGAGACTGTTTTTACACGCCGCAGGCGATCCACGATACCGCGACTGTCCCCGTGGCGGGCGCGCCCGACCGGATCGTGAGCGTGAAGCCCGTGGCCGTCGCGCCCGTCACCGTCGCCGCCCACGCCGGATCGCTCGCCGTCGCCACGACGATTGGCGCCCCCATATAGGCGCGCGGGAAGGGCGCCACGAGGCTTGCCTCGGTCGTCCCCGCGACCCCCACCTCGGCCACCCCCGCCTGCGTCAGCCTGGCGTCGGTCTGGCCGTCCGCCGCCGGCCACACCGCCACGACCACGCCGTCGGCCGGGTTGTGCTGGTCGAGCAGCACGACGAGGCATGACGCGCCGACGAGCGTGAGGTCGCGCGGCGTGCATGCCGTCACGCGGGTGGGGCCGAGCAACCGGGCCGGAGCGCCGCGCATCCTCACCATCGCCGTCCCACTCCCCGCGTCGTAGGCCGCGATCTGCCCCAGTTCCGTCACCGTTTGCGCGCCGCGCGGCCCCGGAACATGGCGCGCGGAGGGCTGATGCTGATGGTGGTGCAGCGGCGCCGGGGGCACCCAGACAAGGGGCGCGCCGGGGCCGGGCGCGGCCATAGTCCGCGCGCCCTGCTCGGCGCGCCGCCGCGCGGCATGCTCGTGCGGATGCGGGTGCCAGCCCCGCCGTCGATGCGCGTGGTAGACCCCGCGATGCCGCGGCGCGGGGGCGTGCCCGCGATGGCGGTCGGGGGAGGCGAGAGGGTCGTCGTGTCCGGTCACGATGCCACTCCCCGCTTCTCACCCGCGATCCGCTCCCGTTCCTCGCCCACGTCGATCGGCGCGTTGGCGCTGGCGTAGAGCAGCCGCATCGCGGTCTCGTCGCTGACCCAGCCCTGCGCGCGGGCCGTCGCCAGCGCCGCCGCCATCGTCGCGGTCGCCTGCGCCATCGCCGTGTTGTCGTCGGGCGCGAGTTCGGGCATCGCGATCGTGTACGTGCGGTCGGCCCCGGCCGGGATCGTCCCCGCGCGCGCCGCCTCGGCGACGACGCGATCCAGGATCGCGCGCAGGAGCAGGACGAACTGGTCCTGCCGCCGCTGAAATTTGCGGAACGTCGGCAGCCCCATCTCGGCGGCGGTGGCGTAGTTGACGTTACCGCCCTCCGATAAGTAGTGCTCGGGGAGCCCGGCCCCCATGGCGATCATCATCTTGATCGCCCTACCGTCCGCCGCGACGTCGTCGGCCCCGATCTGGGGCTGGACCGCGCTCCACTCCTCGCTCTCGTTGTGGACCACGATGCTTCCCGGCTCGGGCGGGAAGGCGTACTCCATGCGCTTGCGGTCGATCGTCTTGCGGTCGGCCCCTTGCAGCTTGATCGTCCACAAGAAAGCGCCCTTATACTTGTTGATGCGCACGTGGTCGGTTAGCCAGTCCCGGTAGCGCCGCAGCCAGGGCAGCAGCGTCGCCAGGTCGCTCTTACCCCGCTTCGCGTTGCTGACCTTATTCAAGGTCAACAAACAATAACAACCCGGCTTGCATTCCGTTCCGGCTGACTATCCCGCTAGCTGCCTAGATAGTGGTTCTAAACACGGTCCCGAAAAGCCCCCTCTTGGTTAGTTGACCAAGAGGGGGCTTTTCGGGACCGTGTTGCTATAGCTACATCGCCTTGTGCAAACCGCGTGAGTATCTTCATTATTTTGAGCATGAATTAACTAGAAGTTGTGTAATTATGTATCAAAATAACTACCCTCCTTACAATAATCGGCCCAGTATCTACTAACATCTTGTCGGATAACATACGGGCCTCGTATAATATGGGGGTGGGGAGTTATCTACAGCTAGGGCTCCTACCGGCTACACGGTCCCGCGTTTGAGGGACAAACAGACCTCGCTAGAGCGTCGAATATGTCTGTTGCGTAGCCAGACACGCTCACCTTCCGTATAACGTGCCACCGCTTCTGTAGAAGTGCGGTCCCGCTGGGGTAAGCGCCGTTTCCTAGCTTTCGTTGACGGGCGAAAGCAAGGGGACTGGGCTTACCCCTTTTCTATGCCCGGAAAACGGAGACCGTCAGGCATGGCATCACAGGCACAGGTAGAGCAGCGGCGGCAAGCGGCGGCAAGCCGTTGGCGTAAACACGATGGACAGGAGCACGCGGCTAAGATGCGACAGGCGAACGTCTGTAAGTATCTGGAGAACGTAGCGCCTGACCTTGCACGGCAACTACAGGAGCGACTAACGGCAGGGGTGGCACAATGACGCCCACTATGCCCGTTACCTACCGCCAAGCTCCCAGCGTGGGCAGCGCCGACCTACAGCGGCGGCTCACGGAGACCTACCGCTTGATTTTGCGGGCGGCAGACCGGCCCGATACGGAAACTGGCGAAGCCCAGACCTACAATGACCAACAAAATTTATCAGCAGCATAAGAGAAAAGCCCGCTGCCAGGCGGGCCAATCTCAAATAGATTTAGAGGAGAGTTTAGCAATGGTTTCGTCTACCACTATTTTACCAGATATGACGGCCCACAGGGGCACGTCCGACAAGGCAACTGCTATGACAGCACCGGCTTCATACGCGCCACAGGTTGAGTGGGCACTGTACTATGCGGCTCTAGGTTTCCCGGTCACGGCCTGCTATCACATCGTAGACGATGAGCTAGGAAGGCATTGTAGTTGCCGCAAGCGGGAAGCCTGCAAGGAGCCGGGTAAACATCCCCGGTTTGCGGAGGGCCTACAGGAGCACGGTTTTCGTGATGGTACCTCGGAGCCGGAGGAGATTAAGGCCCGATGGGCGAAATGGCCGCTTGCCAATATCGCCCTGAGCACCGGAACGGTTGCCGATTGCCTAGACGTGGACGCTAAGGGCGATGGGTCTAGCACGCTGGCCGCTTATGAGGCTGAGTATGGGCCGCTACCTGTCACGCCTACGGAGCGGTCTACGGCGGGTGATGTACACTATTTCTTCGCCCGCAAGGCCGGGTTAGGCCGTGAGCCGGGGATACGTCAAGGCATCGACCGATTAGGCACTGACGGCTATGTGATTGTGACGCCGCGTGACCACATCTCCGGCAAAGAGTACCGTTGGGATGAGGGCCGGGAACCGTGGAACGTGGAGCTAGCGGAGTGGCCGGAGAGCCTGACGGCATGGCTCAATGCCGGTAAGCGCACGGGGGCACGGGCCACACTGGCAGAGGGTGAGCAGGCGGAGGCTCAGGTAGAGTACGCCCGTAACCCCGTCAGCTACGCGGCGGCTGTCTTGGCGAAAGCCTGTAAGGCTATCGTAGAGGCTCCGGCAGGCGATAGCCACTACACCACCATGAAGCAGGCCCGATTGATGGGCGGCTATGTGGCCGGTGGCGCTATTGACGTAGAGGAGGCCCGTGCGCGGCTGGTAGCGGCGGCTGTGGAGCGTGGGACAAGCAACCCGGAGCGTACCGTAGAGGACGGCCTAGGCGATGGCCTGACAGCGCCCATTAAGCTGGAGGCACAGGCCAAAAACAAAACGGCGGACGAAAAGGCGCAAGATTTCCTCCTGACCATCCAAAACAGTATTAATTTTTTCAGGGACCAGAATGGGGAGGTACAGGCGGAGTGGCCGGGGAGCGGGGCTAGCCCGATTAACCGCGCAGCCGTCAACCAGAAAATCGCCCGCTTGGCCTATGAGGAGCACAAGACACTTGTGTCCGCCGAAACCGTCAAACTCATCAACACCACGCTGGCGGCGATTACGGAGGACACGCGGCACCCGCTAGGTGTGCGGGTCCATCAGCCCGATAAGGCGGGGCTCTATGTGGACCTGGGGAACGGGCAAGCCGTGGATATCACGCCGGAGGGCTGGAGCGTCGTACCGCTGCCCGCTAAGAGCTTCCGCCGCTACTCCCGACAGACGGCGCTACCCGTGCCCGATGCGACCGGGACCGTGGCCGATTTCCACGCGCTGCTTGACCTAGTGAGGGCATCGGAGAGTGACCGGCTGTTACTCAAGTGCTGGCTCGTAACGTGCCTGTTTCCAAATATTTCACACGCCATTCTGTCCATCAATGGCCCCAAGGGCACGGCCAAAACCACCACGGCCACGCTGCTACGCTCCATGATTGACCCCGGCTCCGATAGCCTAATGTCCAACCCCCACGATTTAACGGCCTACGCTGTGTCGGCTGAAAAGCGGTGGGTGATGGGCTTCGACAATCTATCCTATATGCCACAGTGGCTATCGGATGGGCTGTGTATGAGCAGCACGGGTGGCACGGTTTCTAAACGGCAGCTTTACACCGACGCCGATGAGATTATGCTAGACCTCCGGCGCGTGGTCATCATGACCAGCATCCCCCAGGTAGGGGAGCGTGAGGACTTGCTAGACCGCATGTTGATGATGCCCCTTACGGAGATTTCGGAGCAGGAGCGTATCATGGAGGAGGAATGGGCTAGTAGGGTAGCCGCGTTGCTCCCAAAGGCGTTAGGGGGACTGTACAGCGTCACAGCCGCCGTGCTGGCGTCAACCAGTGCGCGGCCTGACAAGCTGCCACGGCTGGCTGACTGGGCTTTGATAGCGTCACGGGCAGCGGAAGCGATGGGCTACACCCAGGCTGATTTCTTCACGGCGTGGCAGGGCGTCACGGACCGGCAGACGAGTGAGGCCGCCGACGCGTCCCCCTTGGTCGATGTGCTGGAGGCCATGCTACTTACACATCATGGGGAATGGTCCGGCAAGGCGTCGGCCCTCCTAGCGGCCCTTCGTACAGCAGGGGAAACCCTAACTATTAATATGAACGGCAAGGCGTGGCCGCAGACGCCGCGCATGTTAAGTGTCAAGCTGTCGGAGCAGACCACTAGCCTACGGGTACATGGGATTGAGGTGGCTACCCGGCTCCTTGATGGCCGCACACGCTACACGTTGCGGATGCCTAACGTGTTAAAGGCCAATGAGGGCCGGGGGCAACCGGCTACGGAGAGTAGGACGTTTAAGGACGCGCTAGCGGGATAAAACCAGTGGGCAGGAAGTGGGCAGGAAGTGGGCAGGGAAGTGGGCAGGATTTCCGAAATCGGCCCATTTTCACGCTTGGAAGTGGGCAAAGTGGGCAAAGTGGGGTGCATCCGCCCAACTTGAGGTTTTTTAAAATGGGGGTAAAAGGGGGTAAAAAGGGCAAGCCGCCCTGAAAAACAGCACGCACCGCAATAACCCCAAGGTAGGCGGATGCACCCCACTTTGCCCACTTTGCCCACTGCTGCCCTGGCGAATACTGCCGAGAACACGGAGTACCCGGCATTCATCGGGGGAGCCTGTGGCCCATGCCGAGCGGCCCAACGTGTCCCGGATAGTGGCTTACTGCCGAGCGCATGGCTTGAGCTACGAAATAGACCCTGGCGCTAGTTGGGTCATGTTGGGCGGCTCCCTGGTTATCGTGCGCCGCGCCGTAGACTAGCGGCCAATTATGAAACAAGTAGTGTGGAACAGTTTACCTATATTTGTATAGCGCCCTATGGGTAGGAGGACACTATGGTTACGATAATTGGACGCGGCGGCGTGTACAGCGGAACGGTTGCGGGCTGGGACGCTACATGTGCTAGAGCCAGTGGCAGGCGGCACTACAACGCGGTACGCCACATACACGCCCTGGAGCGCCGCGCCATTGTCCGGCGGCTGTGGGCCGCTGCCGGAGGCCATGCCGCGCCGTGGGGTACTCAGCAGCGTATAGCCGCCGCGCTGGGCGTGGGCAAGGCCACGATAAGCCGCGACCTCCGGGCCGTGGTGCATCCGTCCGATGGTCAATAGGTCAGTGTCTCAGCGCCCGTGGGAGCATTGGGGCGCTGCCTTAGAGGTGCGACAGGCTACCCATGGCGTGATTTACCTGCTCCTGGGTGCTCAGGTTGTGGCGCGCTCCATCATTGAGCACCCAGACGAGCGTGTATTTCTGGCGGCGACCAGAGAGTATCATAACCCGTTGGGTCTGGGGTAGGCGGTATAAGTCTTGGGCGGCTGCAAGTGCGGCGGCATTGTCGAGCAGTACGGGTACGGTGGTGTTGTCAAACAGCATTAAATGTGCCTCCTACCGCACTGTAATGCCGCAGAGGGTCAGCGCCTATAGCACATACGGATGCTGCCTCAAAGCCCCACACCTCCGATGCCATCAACGGCTGTTGGGGGCGTGGGTTATTGGCCGGTGGGAGCGTTGGGGCTATATAGGTGTGGGCACCTATGCCAATGCCTGGCCGGTCCCTGCAAATAGGATAGGGGTATTAGGGGTAGGGGGCGGCACACGGAGTTTCCACTGCGGCTGACCTGCGTACGGTATACGCCAGTGGTCCCAAAGCCGCTTTCGATGCGCCGCCCTGTAGCACGGGACTCAACCCGTGTAGCCTGAATACTATCAGACCAGGACAGGTTTTTCAACCGCATCGCGTGTCAGAGAGCAGCAGGACAGCGTCCACGCAGACTAGGTAACCAGCGGTGATAGACGAGCGGGCCGTACTGTCGCGGCTGTTGCGGATTGCCCGCGTGGGGCGTGTGCAAGGCCACAATATCCCGTGACCTACGCGCCGTGGTTCATCCGTCAACGGGAGGTTGAGCACAAACCCCTAACCCCGATGCCCCACTACCCAGCAACCGCGTTGGGTAGTGGCCCATTGTCATTGCGGTCGTAGGAGCATCGTCACGAGTGCCCCTCGTCTACGCGGCGGCTAAAAACTCTTGCAAGACCAGCCCGATAGGCGCGTCTCCCGGCCGCACGTGGCTCAGGTCGTCGGCCGTGATATGCTCCCGCTCCTCTGGAGTTGTCTCCCCGAGGACGACGATGAGCATCGCCGAGAGAGGCTCAACCGCGCGCGCGTGGCGCAGGAGGGCCAGGACGCGCCCATCGGTTAGCTCCGCGTCCGTGACCACCAATGTGGGGCGCACCTTGCTCAGCAGGAAGATAGCGCGTTCAACGGTGTGAGCAGACAGGGCATGATGTCCGGCGTTGCGCGTGGCCGCATGCCAGGCGGCGCGGCGGTGCATATCTGATGCAAGAATGAGTACAAGATGGCGGACCATGTGCGGTCTCCACTCCCTGTGGCTATGTCTACGAAAGGACTGCACAGGCTGGAAACGCACGAACCATGCCTACTACCTATTAGACGCTGCTTAGGAGGTGCAAGCGGCCACGGTCCGGCGCGGCCTCTTGGATGAGACGCTGAAGCAGCGCGGCCAGGTCGTCAAGGTCGAAGGGTTTGGGCAACACGGCGTGGGCGCGCCCCTCAAGGGCCGCGCCGTGCTCGTCAAGCCCCGTATCGTCGCCGGAGCAGATGACGACAGCGGTGTGTTCCAGCGCGGGGTCTGTGCCGATGTCATCCAGGAGCGCCCACCCTGCGTCCGGTTCTCCTAAATGAAGGTCAAGGATGACGGCGACGGGGGACACGGCGCGGATGCCGTGGTGCGTGCCGTCCGTACCGTCGAAGAGGTGGGGGGTGTAGCCCTCCTCGGTGAGCACATCGCCCAAAAGTTCACGGACGGCCGCGTCGTCGTCTACGACAGCAATCGAGACCATCGCAGCTTGCTCCTTCGTAGTCACACGCGCCATTACAATGTGAGGATACCTCGTATCAGAATACAGCACGCCTATGGGTTAGCCAACCACTGTGGGCCGTCCGGCTCGCCCGGCCGTGTCAACTCACGATACCGCGCTCTCACGGCCCCTGCAAACCTGTCGTCCGCTCGCCATCCGAAGAACAGCGCCACGATGGCGACACTTGCCGCGTCGGGCACGTCCCACACGAGCATGCCCCAATCCGGGGGCATGTCCCACAGCCCCTCCAGGCCCAGTCCTACGATGTCCATCGTCCCGCCTCCCGGTAGCGCGCATCAAGAGCGCTTGCTACCCGGAGTGTCAGCGGTACTCGGGCGGGAAACAAGGAGCCAAAAGTACTACGCGCCCGCCTAGCGCCCCAATGCTGTTGGGGAGTTTGGGCTATTGGCCTGGGGGACGTGGTGCCGTTGTCCTAACTGGCCTGTGGACACGCCGCAGCGTTGATAGTGTGCCCGTGGTCCACACGGCCGTAGCCCTACCACCCCGATGCCTAACGGCTGTCGGGGGCGTGGGGCATTACCTTGGGGGATTACTGGGAGCGTCAGGGCGTAGGTTAACCTTGAGCATACTTATCACCTCTAGTATTCTCGCTCTCGTCGTCGCGTAGGTTTCTGTGTGTTCACGCATCCCCTGAGCTTGCTGTATCCATGACCAAGCAAGTTCTAACGCGTTGGGTATCCGTCCAATCTCCTTCAAGTACATGCTCATAAACTTCTCATCAAAGCCTAGTATTCTACCCCCACAGTAAAGCTTTAATTCCTGCTCACTAAGGTTACCTACGGCCCCGGCCCTCACGAGATTTTCCGGTATCTGTCCACTCGTGCCTAACGAACTCCACCAACGGATAACGGCATTTAGTCGCCCATCTAGATTAAGTGTGGCCTCCATAAAGTCTCGGTTGGCCGCATCAAGCTGGTCCAGCAAAGCGAAAAACTCTCGCTCCTTGTCCCCGGTTAGATACTCACTCCACTGAGTTCGATGCTGTCCTGCCGCTAATTGAGCTACAGCCGCAGCGGCGGGCGGGGCGGTGGCTTGCATACTTTGCACAGGTTCCACATGGTCAGGTCGAGTGATGACAGGATTGAGGGACCGCTGGAAAAGCTCTAGTTCACCCGCATATTGGCGGCGCAAGGCAGCAGTAGTGGTACGCTTGTCACGCTCTTAGATGTACACACCGGCACTAACAGCGATGAGGGCAGCGGTAACAATCGTCGGGACCGTACCGGCCCAAAACGTCGCCCAAAAAGCAATCGAATAATCAGGCCACCTGTCAGCCTTAAACCCAGTAACTCCAGACCATCCCACGCTGGCTTTAGCGACAAAAAACCAGTAGAGCAGCGCGCCGATGATGCCCATACCGCCTAGCGCGATATATAGGTTTCGGCGTTTCATTGTGATGTTGCCTTACCCACGGGCCACCCGTCTCCTAGCAACATTATTACTACCAATCATACCTAACTAGCCGCACTGAAGCGGCATGGTGCGCTGTAATGACGTAGGCTGGTTAATAGCATCAGGCCAACGCGGCGTTAGATTGTTTTCTAGTGCCGGCGTGAGTTTTCAATCCGTCGCAGCGTCAGGCCGTAATATGAGTTCGTCTTCTCCTCGGCCATCCATTTAGCCCGTATCCGCTTGTCCTTCAAGTAAAAGCTCATTCCATTGCACCAAGCCGTCCAAACTTCTGGATAAATGTAGCCTTGTCGATAGTACAAGTACTCTTCACCACATAGATTGAAGTATTCGTTGAGCAACTTTTTTTGCTCGTCCAATAAGTCTCCTGGTACACCAGGCTCCAGCATTTCGTTAAGCTGTGCAGACAAATTGTCGTATCGCCCGTTGAAGTCCTTGAAAAGCTCCCTAAATATCCCCAACTCTTCCAGTTGTTGCTTCTGTGAGAAAAAGAAGAACGAAAACAAAGCGCCGAATACGGGAATGAATAGGCTCGCATTATCCCTTGCTTGACGGTCGCTGACAAATAGTAGCGTTAGCAGTACAAAGGCAAAAATTATAATGGGCACATACCACGCAAAAATGAAACGCTTAACGACTATGTTAACCATGGCCTGTTATCACCACCTATCTAGTCTGTGCAACCTAGTTACATCCCATCGTTCCCTGCGTTAGCGGCGTCTATGGCCCAAATCCTCCCTATGCTGGTCTAGCGCCACTTTGCTTGGCCTTAAGGCCTCCTTAATGGGTACACGAAGTGGCTTCTCAGCTAACTCGCTGTAGACAGTACCCGCTAGACTTGGAGCCACATGGACGCTCATGGTAGCCGTGTCTATGGTGATGAGACCCATATCAAACAGCGTGTGGATGTCGGCGCGCAACAGGAGCCCGTTGGATACGTGGTTGGTGTCTGGACCGTTATAGCCGATGATGTGCGCCGCCTCCAAGGCTGGCACCGCGTCACAGTTAGTGATAGCGCACCGATACCCATAGGCTTTGAGCACCGTGTCCCGAAACAGTGGTTGCCCTTGTCGTTGCACGATAGCTCTTAAGGTGCGCTCTCTAGCATCCTCTAAGGTCGACCAGTCGAATAAACCCTCCTTAGAGACAGCGTCCTGAACGTCCCCGAGTTCTCTAGCTGTTGCACCGATATCCCCCCCGAGAAGGTCGATTGCCTGCGGCGTGGCGTCCCAGATTACCGCGCCCTGCACCTATCTCATGCGCGGATGGCCCAGCGCGCCGGTGAGCGTCTGTACGGGTATATTTGTGTCGTGCCCGGTCGTCATGAAGTACAGATGCTCCCATAGTTCGCCCTTGTCGTCGTTACCCCACAGCTCCAGGGCTAACTCAGAATTAGCCGCCTTGTAACACACATCACCCACGAAGAAAGCCTTCGAACTACCACAGAACGCTGCCATGTCGCCAGTTTCGAGTTTACGCCACACATTCTCCCTCGCTGGGGTCACCCCCCAGACCAGCACGTCGTCGGTCCCCACGACCTGTCGCAACCCATCGAACTGCTCTTCGGCAAGATGTTGTTGGATGCGCGTCATGGGCACTCTATGCTGGATGGTGTCTGCAAAGTGCTGCCGGGCCTCCGCATTCCCGCACGGCTGAAGGACTATCTTCATGACCTATACTCCGTGTACTTTTTCGCACTCCCCCGTACCACCTCTGCCGGATACTTCGCGCCGTTCCGTTCCACCTTGTCCACGAGCGCCTGCCCCAAGTCTATCCGGAGCGTGTCGGCCATGCTCAACAGGTAGGCGAACACGTCGGCCATTTCGTCACGGACAGCGTCCATCTTGCCCTCCGGCACGTCCCCGCTGTCCCGCCACAGGAACAACTCCAGCAACTCCCCAGCCTCCACAGAGATGGCAGTGGCGAGATTTTTCGGGCTGTGAAACTGCCGCCAATCGCGCTCATCCCGAAAGGCCGCGACCCGTTGGCGTAACTCCTCGACGGTGTACTCTCCCACGCGCATCACTCCTATTGAGCATGTGTTTGCCGAGTTAATTGAGATAGGTATCCAGCCAATCAGCAACCTTCTTGGGGGTGTTAAACCCTTTCCCCACCAGCAACTCCGCAATGTCCCTCCCGCACAGCAAGATGACAGGATGGCCGTCTTCCCGCACCTCGTCGTACGCCTGTTTAGCAATCGCCGAGGTGGTCACCAAAATGCCGAATTGGCGATGGCGCAGGCGCGATATGAGACGGGACACCTCTCGGACGCCAACCGTGTTCAAGGGGAGCCCTCCTATGCCAGGAGAGTAGCACTTGGCTTCGAGGGCAAAATCTATGTAAATTGGGTCGGTAAGAGGCCCCAACTTGTAGCGACCCGTGGCGTCCCGGCCTCCGTCAACCGACGGTCTGGTAATGGCATCCACAATGATATTGCCGTCCATCATCACCGCGAGGTCAGCGGCACACCGCTCAAATGCAGTTGGCTTGTCCCTGAAATGTTCATATATAGACTTCACAATGTCTATGTCTAGCTGTTTAGTCGGCAGTTGGGCCTCGACAGGTCGGATGTGGATGGTGGATGGGGCCATGAGAGGGCTAGAGGTGCCTCTGCTGACCCACGCAGACCAAACGGGTGGGCAGTGTACGCTAGACAGCCTGTCGCCCTTCACGATGTCGTTTATCCAGGCGCGTGATAGGTGCGGTACGTCAAGTATCGTGAAGGTGGCACGGTAGTTCTGAAAGCGGTTCCCGGCTGATGATTTCCATACGGCGAGAAGGTCTTCCGTGGCAGTCACACTAGGAGCGCCGGGAACAGCCAAGCCGCGAAACTGTACCGCACGGCCTGTCGTTGCCGACGCCTTGGTAAACACGAGAAACGGCGGCACTTCATTGCGGCGGTGTGGGGCTGCGTGTGCGGCATCAAAGACGATACTCAATAGCCTATTCCCACCCCGTGCCGTGTCATGCAGTTCGTGACCGGGCTTCTTGTTGTCACCAAAATAGGAGAACTGACCAGTGGAGACATCAAGGATGTCCGGCCAATCTGCATCCGTTTGACTGGAATAGAGCACGACGCAACGTGTTGTCTTACCATCACGACCGCCGACTGTTCGGAAACCACCCTGGTTCCCGCAGGGGAGCAAGTGACCAAGCGGGTCATCAGACGTATTGCCGTTACTTCCCCCTTCGTAGACTGCATCTACAATTAGGTCGGCAGTTGGTAGTTGCGCGAAGGGCACGGTTTTAACTGGCACGTTTCGCTATAAACCTCGTGTTCTATGTAGCAATCGTAAGTATAACTCTCGACGTTTTTCAGCCCTTGTTGACCGACCCTCAATTACAAAACAACTATGTAAATATACTCTCTAAAGAGCATGTTTATGGTATACTTGCAGTACAGCCTAAGGAGCACAGCCGATGATAGGAGATGACTGGGTGACGTTGCAGGAGGCCGGGGCAAAGTTGGGCGTGAGCCCTTTAACGCTACGCCGACAGGCACAGGTAGGGCGGCTACACGCCGTCAAGCGGGGTCGGGACTGGATGACCACGACAGTCGCCGTGGAGGCTTATAGGGTGGAGCACTTGGGCCGCGTGGGCCGTCCTAAGAAAATCGTAGAGCCGGAGGGGTAGGGGCGTGGAAAACAAGCGCGTAGCGGTCTATTGCCGTGTCAGCACGGATGAACAGGCAGAGCACGGATTTTCGTTGTCAGACCAGGAGCGTAAGGGACGCGCTCAGGCCGTGGTAAAGGGGTTGGAGGTAGTGCGCTACCATGACGCCAACAACGGGGCCTACGTTGATGATGGCGTGAGCGGAACCACACCGGCGGATGAACGGCCAGCCCTCCGGCAACTACTCCAGGATTGCCGTGATAAGAAAATAGACGCGGTGTGCTTCACTAAGCTGGATAGACTGGCCCGAAATGCCAAACTCCTGCTTACCCTATGGGATGAGATAGAGGAATACGGCTGTACCATCTTCGTAACCGATGAGAGCATAGATACCAGCACAGCGGTAGGCCGGTTAACTCGCACGCTCTTAGCCTCACTTGCCGAGTTTGAGCGCGACACCATTCTAGCCCGCACGATGGCCGGTAAGGCTGAAAAAATGCGCCGGGGTGAAGCGTGGTGCTCTACAGCGCCCTACGGCTACCGTTACGTACCCCGCGATAGAGCCACGCACACGCCGGGACGCTACGAGATTGACGACGAAACAGCACCCACGGTGCAGCGCATCTTTGAGATGATGGCCGGTGGGATGAGCACCATTAAAGTAGCGGAAACGCTAACACGGGAGGGCGTGCCTACACAGAAACGGGACAAAACCGGACATAGCGTGTGGCAGTTTGGAACCATTAGGCAGATGGTAGACAACCCTACTTATGTAGGAAAAGCCCCACGCGGGCGGCACCGTGTAGGCCCTCGTAAGGACAAAGACGATAAGGTCATTCCGGGCAAAAAGAGCCGGATCCGCGTAGCGATAGAAGATGTAACCCTGTTAGACGTTCCGGCCATCGTCACGCCGGAGCTTGCGGCCACGGCACAAGAGCAGATGAGGCGTAACCGCCAGCAGTCTCGGCGCAACGCCAAAAACGACTATCTATTAGGTGGTGGCATCATAAAATGCGGTATATGCAACCACACCATGAGCGGCACCATTCACGGACGCGCCCAACTCGTGTACTACAGATGCTCCCACACGGCGGCTAACGGTTCACGGGTGATGCACGACGTAAAGGGCCGGGACATTGAGCCCGCTGTGTGGGGGGCTCTATGCGACCTGCTACACAACCCCGACACGATACTAAACAGCCTGGAGGCATTAGCCGATGAGGGCAGCGACCACGCGCAAAAAATGGATGCGGATGTAGCACGGCTGGAACGGGAGGCCGGAGCCGTGGAGCAGGAGGAAAATCGGCTGTTAGACCTGTACCTAAAAGAGCGTATCGCCCTGGAGGTGTACGACACTAAAGCGGCGGCGCTGACGGCGCGGAGGCAAGCTCTACACGCCAGTATCACAGGGCTAGCGGACCAACGGGACGCGGCCATAGCGCACACACTCCCTACGGGCGATGTGCGGGCCATGTGCGCCCAGATAGCGCGGGGACTGAAAAAACTGACCTTTGAGGAGCGGCAACAAACGGTACGTACCTATATTACGCGGCTGACGGCCACGCGGGAGGCTGTGGAGATGGAGGGAATACTACCCGTGAGTGAGGGGGTAGCTATCGCGCCGAATATTGCCGCGTTACCATGTTGATCGCGATCTGCGCCACCTCGTCGGGGCAGGCGAGCCAATAGCCGTTCGAGGCGTCGCTTTGTAAGGGCGTGGCGCCGGACGCCCAGGCGTCCGTTCCTCTACCATGACCACCGTGAACGGTCGTCGTCCGTTTATCGTTGGCGCCCCCGCGGTCGGCCACCGCGGGGGCGCCAACGCCCGCCGCCTGATCCCTCGCGCCCCGTACGTGGACCCGCACGACGCGCTCGACGTTCTCCGGGTCGGTCTCGATCTCGTCGACGAGCGCCGGGTCGAGTTGCGCGATCTTGATCCGCCCGTCGAACGGGTTGACGAAGAAGTGGATGAACTGCTCGCCGTAGAGGGCCAGTTCCGTACACAGGGCGTAGACCCGCGTCGCCATGTGGTTGTCGGGGTCGCCCCAAAAGGCGTCGATGGCCGCCTGCACGCGGCGATCCGCCGCCGTGATCGCGTACTCAATAGTTCATCTTCTCAATAGAAGGACGAGTGGGTATACTCGAAGCACGCAGCCGGTACCGCACCCCCGTTGGAGGCTCCTGATGATTCTACGTTCCCCCACCCTACGCCGGCATCCGGCGATCT
>JAABUO010005125.1_pt1 | contig 15349 bp, 16 predicted proteins | sample 5559291 | NCBI WGS metagenome assembly JAABUO01 (sample SAMN10711878, study PRJNA513372) | rock metagenome | isolation source: Antarctica rocks | place: Antarctica: Victoria Land, Finger Mt sud
GATGCGAACGAGATTCATCACGTACAGCGGCGCTTCGGGCGACAGCGTCGAGCCTGCGGGCCCCTGCGCGGCCAGCGCGCAAAGCCGTGTCCGCTCATCCGGCGGAAGAAGCTCCACCTCGGCAAGGGCCCGCGTCCGTTCGTCTGCCCATGCAGCGCGTTCTCGACTTGCTACGAGGTCGGCTTCAGCCTCCTGCTGCCGCTGACGGGCAACGTGGCGATCGCGCCGGCAGATCCACACCACGTCCCGCCACTGCTGCGGCTTCTCAACAACCCCTATGACGTCAGCCGTGCCACATATCTGGCACATCCCGCGCTTCATTGTCCCGCGCCGCAGAGCCATCGCAAGCTTAGTCCGCGCCGAGTCCGCCGCGCGGGTCGCCTCATCGCGCCGGGCATCGGTGTCGCGCCGGCGGGTCGCGAGCTGCTGGGCGTGGCGATCGCGATAGCGTCGGACGACGACCGCGTGGCATGGGCGGCAGTACCGGCCGCCGGGTCGTGCGGTCCCGCGGCACGCCGTCGTGCTACAAATGCGGCGCAGCGGTAGCGGGGCGGGGAGCGCGAGCTCTTCGAGGTCGTCGAGCTCGTCGAGCGGCCGGAACGGCATGCTTCGTGCGTACGAGCCGCGGAGTGAGCCGTCCTGTCTCACACGTTAACGTCGTGTGCGCGCCTGAGAAGATTCCCTTCTCAGGCACGGGAACCACGACGAATTCTGACGGAGAAGAAGGCGTGGAAACGGCCGCGAACGGCTCCGAGGGCAGCCCGGCCGCCGGAAACGGCGCTGGCGGCCACGCCTTGGCGCCGATCGAGCCACTCGAGGGGGGCGGGGCGGTCCTCGCCGAGCTGGCCCGAGCCGTCGAGCACGACCTCTCGACGCCGGACCACGCGCCGGCCACCGAGCGGGCCTACGCCCACGACTGGGCCGACTTCGCGGCGTTCTGCGGCCGCCACGGCCTCGCGCCGCTCCCGGCGGCCCCGCAGACCCTCGCGCTCTATCTCAAGGCCCTGGAGACCCAGCGTAGCCGTTCGCCGGCCGGTCTCGCAGCCGGGACCGTCGGCCTCTCGCTGCCGACGCTGCGCCGGCGGCTCGCCGCGATCGCAAGCCGACACGCAACAGCCGGACTCGAGACGCCAACGGAGCACTCGCTCGTGCGCCGGCTCCTGCGCCGCTACAGCCGCGCCCGCGGCACGGCCGTGCGGAAGAAGGAGCCGCTCCTCATCGACCAGCTGCCGGCGATCCTCATGGCGATGCCGGACGACGAGCTTGCGACGCGCGATCGGGCGCTGCTACTGCTCGGCTACGCAGGAGCGTTTCGGCGGAGTGAGCTGGTTGCGCTCGACGTTGAGCAGCTGCGGTTCTCGAAAGCGGGCTGTTACGTTTGGATCGCAAGCGCTAAGAACGACCCGCGGAAAAAGGGCCGAGAACTCTTTGTCCCGCGCTTGCCGGCGACGTCGACGAAAGCGCAGCTCTGCGCCGTGGAAGCGCTCGATCGCTGGCTGGCGATCGTTGGCCCTACCGGGCCGGTCTTTCGCACTTTCGCCCTACAAGGGAACTCAACCGCGACGCGACTCGACGCTGGAGACGTTGCTCGTGTGCTCCGGCGACGAGCCGCCGCCGCCGGCGTCATCGGTGACTTCGCCGGACACTCTCTACGGCGCGGGTTCATCACGAATGCAGCGAAGAAAAAGGTGCCAATCGAGAACATCAAGCGTGTGACCGGTCAACGATCGAGCGGCATCGTGCTTAACTACATTGCTGCGGCTACGAATGATGACGAGCCGCCACTACTAGAGATCATCAACTAGCTGGCGGGATACCACGCTCATCGACAAGCGGCTGTTGGGCTCGCAGGCTACGCGGACGACCGGTTCCCAACTTTTAAACACCCGTCGTCGAGCGCGGCGGCAATTAAAGTAAGGTCAGACAACGAGCCGCGGATCGTCGGCGCGCCCTGTCCGCCTTGAAGCCATGCACCGCGTGCAGGTAGTGCCTGTAGACGACGTGGGGCACTTCGTTGAGGATGGTTGTGCAGGATCGTGATGGTAAAGCCGCTCGACTCAAGGCTCTGCTGGACGGCGGAGACTTCCGAGGGGAGCAACACCATGTCGCCGAGCACGAGCGTGCCTTGCGGCTCGGCTTTGTAGACGGCGTAGCCGCCGACCGCGAACCCCGGCTTGAGCACAAGGCCGTCGATCGTGACGTGCAGGTCGGTACGCGGGAGCCCGACGCGGTAGACGTCGCCCGGCATCATTTTGCCGGTGCGTCCTGGCGCAACCGAAATCGCGGTCGTGTCGAGTGCCTGTTCGGCGCGCAGTGGCGCGAACGACGTCGCGGTTGCTAGCGCGATGGCTGCAAGGCTGAACGGAAGGGATCTGCTCTTCATGGGGATGCTCCAAACGTCGTAGAGGGGTCCGGATCGGGCTCGCTGTTTGCGGAGCGCAGAAACGCTTCGTGGAGAAAATCGAGCGGACGCGCGAGTGCGTCGAGCAGCTCGTCGTCGTTCTTACACTGCTCGCGCGCGCCGGTCAGTAGCGCCTCAAAGCCGGCCGCTTCGGGCGTTCGCAGCGAGCCCACAACGTCGAGCGAATGCATCATTTTGCCAAGGCGCTCGAGGCCCGGATAGAGACGTTCCCCGCGCGAACGTGCGGCGGAGGCAACGCTGCTCGCCGGCGCCTGTGCTTACCGCGAACCGGTTGCATTCCCAGAATTGTCCCGTTATGGGAAGGGTCGCATGAGCTCTTTCGCTACCTCGCCAGCTTCGCGACATATCAGGCCGCGGGCGTCGATCCGCGTTAGGGGCTCACCGTTGGAGCAACCCCGTTACCAGAGCCGACCCCAGAACGACACTCCACGGCGGCGCGCGCCAGACCGAGAGAGCGAGAAACGCCACAAGCACAATCGCAACGTCGATCGTCGAGTGGATCGCGCTCGTCCAAACCGGATTGTAGAGTGCCGCGAGAAGCAGTCCGACGACGGCCGCATTGATTCCGAGCAGGACTGCGGCGGCACCGACGTTGCTCCGTGCACGATCCCAGAACGGCAAGATCGCGGCGAGCAGCAAAAACGACGGAAGAAATATCGCGATGAGGCACAGCGCCGCGCCGGCAACGCCGTGAACGGGTCCATGATGCATTGCCGCACCGAGGTATGCCGCGAACGTAAAGAGCGGTCCCGGGACCGCTTGCGCAGCGCCGTAGCCGGCTAAAAAGTCGGTACTGGAGATCCAGCCCGATGGCACGACTTGCGCCTGGAGCAGCGGTAGTACGACGTGGCCGCCGCCAAAGACCAGGCCGCCGACTTCAAAGAACTTGGCGAAGGCAATGAACGGACCGCCACGGATGAAGCCTTCGGCGATCGGTAATCCGATGATGAGCGCCAGAAACACGATTGCGCTGGCGATCGCGATCCGTGGATCGCCGCCTCCCAACTGTCGTGTCGGTGCCGGCGCGGTTGGTAGTATACCGCGACGTGCCGGCGAGAGGAACCACCAGCCGTACAAGGCGCCGAAAGCGATGAGGGCGAGTTGCGAGAAGCCGTTAGCCGGCGCGAGCAGCGCGCCGACAGCAACAGCGACGGCGAGCGTGCGCCGTGGGCGATCCGGCGCGAGCGAGGCCGCCATGCTCGAGACCGCCAAAGCAACCACCGCCACGGCGGCAACGAGCAGTCCGTGGACCCAACTCGAGGAGGCGGCATTCGGAATGGCGCGCAGGCCGTACGCGAAGGCGACGAGCGCGATTGCCGATGGCAGCGTGAAGCCGCACCAGGCTGCCAGTGATCCAAGCGCTCCGGCCCGCTCGTACCCGATGACAATGCCGACTTGACTGCTCGCTGGGCCCGGCAGGAATTGGCAGAGGGCAACGATCTGCGCGTAACTTTCTTCGTCGAGCCAGTGGCGGCGGGCGACGAATTCGTCGCGGAAGTAGCCGAGGTGCGCGATCGGTCCGCCGAACGACGTCACGCCGAGCCGTAAAAACGTCAGGAAGACCTCCCCGGCGTCGGCGGCCCGCCGTGGATTCGCAGCGGCGACGTCCTTCGTCGCGGCGACGTCTTGAGAAGCCGAGTCGGCCTTCGGCACCTGTTGCTACACGTAATCGAAGAGCGTCATGAACCCGAAGTCCATGTGCAATTGCTGATGGCAATGAAAGAGCGTGAGCCCGGGATTATCGGCTACGAACTCGAGCTCCGCCGTTTGATAGCCGCCCAGCATCATGACGTCTTTCATAACGCCCGCAGTCGGCTTGCCGGCGATGCGCGTTAGCTCGAAGCTATGGCGATGCAAGTGGACCGGATGAATATCGTCGCTCGCGTTGTGCATCGTGATGCGATAGCGACGCCCCTCGTGAAGGTGAACGAGCGGCCTCATCTGGGTCATCGCAGCCTCGGTTTCGTTGCCGTAGGGCTTGCCGTTGATGGTCCACATGTTGAAGCCGCGATCGGCCGCGTTGCGTTTGTCGAAGCGAAAAGCGATTGTCTCATCGGGCTCGGGCCTCGGCGCATCGGACGTTCCGAACCAGGTATAGTCCCACCGCGAGGGCCGCGGCGTTCTCCACCGCGGCGGTCCATGACTGCCTACGTATTCAACGACGATGCCCATGCCGTGCGTACGGTCGTCGTTGCTCGTGTCGCCGAGAATCCACACGCCCGGCTCGTTCATCTCGACGATCGCATCGACACGTTCGGCCGTCCCGATCCAAAGGACCGGGACGCTACGCGGCGTCGGCACGGGATTGCCGTCGAGGGCCACGACCCGAAACGTGTGCCCCGGCAATGCGAGACTGCGAATCTCCGTCGCGCTGCCGTTGAGGACGTGGAACAAAACGCGCTCGCGTCGCTTGACCCGGATCGGCTCGCCGTGGCCGAGCATCCGACCGTTGATGGTGAAGCTTTGGTACCCGACCTCGTAGCCTTTGGGCATACCCGCCGCAAGAGAAGCCTTCATCGCTGTCTCTCCCTGCTGCACGAGCTCGGGAGCTCGCGTTGCCGGCGAAAGAAAATCCATCGCCATGTCGCCACCCCGGCTCAGCGATGGCTCGAACTCCTTGAGCGTGAGGAACACTTCGCGATCGTACGCGCCGGGATCGTGCGCCGGCTCGATGTAAACCGGCCCGACTTCGCCGCCATACTGCCCCATTTCAAGATTCGCGCCGGCCCGAAGGTGCGTGTGGTAAAACCGGAGCCCCGCGGGCTTCGGTGTGAAGGCGATGCGTCGCGTGCCGTGCGATGGGATGTACGGGGCCCCTTCCTCCGCGGCGCCATCGACGTCGCTCGAAACGAACTGGCCATGCCAATGGAGCTGTTCTGGGATAGCCGTTTCGTTGTGAATATCGATCACGACCCGGCGCCCTTCCCGTAAGCGCAGTAGTGGTCCGGGGAACTGGCCGTTATACGTCGTCGTTGTCACGTGCCGTCCCGGCGCAAGCTCAAGCATCGCGCGCCCGATACGAATCACATAATCCGGGCTGGCCGCTGCGAATGCAGCCGAGGGGGATATCGACGAGAGCGTGGCGGCGCCGAGCGCCTCAAGAAACGTGCGCCGCTCAAGCAAACTCACAGGTGTCACACCCGATTCGGTTTTAGGACTGGCGCCAAGCTGCCTGCGCTAGATAGTCCCGCAACGGACGCCTTTCGGGACGAAGCGCCAGCTCAATGATTGAAAACTCAGAAGCAGAGTCCTATTGATGGCGTGCTCGATATCGGAGCCATTCTCAGGCACGGGAGCCATGATGATTCCCGGCGGAAGAAGTGGCGTGGAAAAGCCTCCAGACGGCTCACACGTCAACCCGATCGCTGAAAACGGCTCTACCGGCAACAACTTGGCAACGATCGAGCCGCTCGAGGGCGGCGAGGCTGTCCTCGCCGAGCTCGCACGAGTCGTCGCTCGGCCTCATCCCGTGGCTGCGCGACGTCGGGCTTGACGAAGAAGATTCCGTCTCGCTCGGCGACGCCGCGACGGTCGCGCTACGTGGCTGGCGGCGCGGCGTTGCTGCCGACGGAGCGCGGCCGCTACGCGTAGCGGTCGTGCCGCTGCCATACCTTGCGAACGCGACGGATTTCGCGGCGCTCGAAGCGGAGCCGAGCGTCGATCTCGCCTACGCCGAGCGCCCGGGCGATCTCGAGCATGCCGATGTCGTCGTGCTGCCCGGGACGAAGGATACGCTCGGCGCGCTCGATTGGCTCGACGGCGCGTGGGCGGACGCGGTCCGCGCGTTCGCGACGCACGGCGGCGCGGCGCATCACGGCGGTGCGGTGCTCGGCATCTGCGGCGGCTATCAGGTCCTCGGTGAGCGTGTCGCCGATCCGCACGGCGTGGAGCGCGGCAGCGAGCGCGCGGGGCTCGGCCTGCTGCCGGTACGCACGGTGCTCGAGTGGGAGAAGATCACGCGCGCCGCCGCCGTCACGCTGCGGCCGGGCGCGCTCTTCGGTCGCTCGGACGCAGTGCGCGGAACGGGCTACGAGATCCACATGGGCCGCACGGTCGCGACTGCCGGCACCGAGTCGGCATTCGCCGACCTCACGTACGGCGATGGCTCATACGTCGTCGACGGCGCGGTGAGCGCGAACGCCGCGATCGTCGGGACGTATCTGCACGGCTTCTTCGCCGACGACGCGCTGCGCTGGGTCTTCGTCGCCGCCGCCCGGCGCGGTGCGGGGCTGCGTCCCGCGGAGCGCCTGACGCCCTACGCCGCGCAACGCGAGACGCAGCACTCCCGCGCCCGCGCCTTCGCAGTAGAACGTGTCGAGGCCGATGGAGCCGTGTCAGCCGCAGGACATGCGGCTGGTGAGACCATCGGTGCCGGTGAACGCCTTTCCTACGCCGACTCAATCGTAGGGCCGGCGCCGAACTATTCGGTGCGGCCAATGAAGTCGACGATTGCGGATCGATCGGCGAGACGGCAGCCTGGTCGTCGCCGGACTGCCTACTGACACTTATTATCGACGTTGCGGAAAGAGTGAACGGTCTAAATACCGTGCGATCGGCAGACGCTCGTGATGGTTCGCGGAGGCGACGTCCCTTACGATCATGATAGGCGCGCGGCCCACGTAGAGACTTTCGCCCGTCGATTCCGCGCGCGCCGGAGTGAAATAACACGGCGCCGCCGGCGCGTGGCGGCTCGCGAACGGCGACTCGGTGTCGTAGTCGACGACGCATTGAATGCGCTCGGGTGTGCGGCACGTGCCCCCACGACCGTCCGTCCGGATCAGGCTCTCTGTAATGATCTACTCCGTTCTCTGGGAGGTCTCCTTCGCGAGATATAGTCGCGAGATGAGAATCGCAGTCAAAGCGAGCCTCACACTCTCGGAAGGGACTCCAACCGGTCTCCTTAATTTTGCGTTCACTGTGTCGTTTGGAAATGTATGTCCGCTCTTCGCCAGAGATGCGAGCCAAGGTTGAGCAAGGGTCAGAGCACTCCGGTCGACGATGTCGTCGATTCCACTGTCAATATCGAACGAACGACGCCTCGCCACGAATCCGACGCCGATCGGCGGAGTGAACTTCGTGCGTTCTTGATGAGTAGGCGGGCACGGCTGCAGCCAACGGAGGTCGGCTTGCCGACTACGAAACGGCGGCGAACGCCCGGCTTGCGACGTGAAGAAGTGGCTCAGTTAGCCGGATTCAGCGTCGAATGGTACTCGCTCTTCGAGAGCGGGTCTGACACGCGGGTCTCGGAGCAGACTATCGCCGCGGTCGCACGCGTGCTCAGGCTCTCGGATATCGAGCTCCGGCATCTGAAAACGCTCGCGCGCGGTCCGGAGTCGGAAATGAACCCGTCGACGATCGTCGATCCCGTACTGTTGGCCATGGCAGACGCCTTCAAATCGATCGCAATCGTCCACGATCCGCTCATCAACGTGTTCTACGCGAACTCCGCTGCGGCCGCTGCGTTCGGACAACTTAATTCGCTGTACGGTATCCGTCGCAATTTTCTTTACACGCTCGCGAGCAATAGGGACGTCCGCGCTCGGATCGTCGACCCTGACGCCATAATCGCGGACTTCGCCGGGACGATTCGGATCGCGTACTGCAGCGCGCCTCGGGACAGCGCGACCGAAGCGCTTCTGCAAGCGTTAATGGAATCGAGCGATGCGTTTCGTACGACGTGGGCGTCGCACGACGTCACCAACCCGACCTCGAATCGAACTGTGCAAATGATGAGCGAAGGCAAACTGCGCACGTACGTGATCCGGTCGCTCGCCGGCGATCCGCAAACGCATCCGGGCCAAGGTTGCTGCCTGTGGATTCCTTATAGCTTGTAGTTGACGTCGCCATCGCAGCTCTAACTGCGAACGCGAGCGGCCGTTTGCATGCGCGATAACCGCCGAACCGTCGTGCCTGATCGTGCATCGGTAGAGCGAGGTGGTGGACTCTCGCCGCTGAGCGAGCCGACGCGCTCGCCGGCTCCGAATCGGAAGACCGTACTTTTACTCCCCCCCATAAGAACTTCATGGACTGAAGTAGTTGAAGGTGCGAAGATCCGGTCCGCTAGGGAACGCAAGCACAACGCACGTGTGCGAAAGTACATGGTAGCGGTCCGACCGGCGAGTCGGTCCTTGCGTTCCGATCTGGCAGCGTACCGTCGCGGGCAGCGGCGACACACGACCGCGTCAGACGAAGCGGAAAGGTAGCGAATGAATGATGTGTAGGAACGTACGATGGCGCTGACGTACGGCGATGCTCCTTTTGGAGAGGAGCCCGCGGGGGAGTTCACTTTCGACCGGGACGCAAAGCTTCCGGTCCTGTTCTGGCAAGACTTTCCGAAGCGCTTTCGGATCGATCTGTGGGGTCAGACGGTCGTAGACTCGCAGCGTGCTAAAGCGCTGCACAAAACCGGCGAGATGATGCAGATATGCTTCGAGCCCCGTGACGTTCGCTTGGACAAACTCTCGCGTGGCGCTTCCTCGGGGATCGGGCCGACCGGACCGCGCACGGCTTGGATGGCGAAGGATGAGTCGGGCTCACGCGATGCGGTCGCCTGGTCGTTCGAGGATCCGCCGCCGGATGCCGAGTTCCTTAGGGGATGGATGACGTTCGATCTCGATCGAGTTGACGCGTGGTATCAAGAAGACGATCTCGGCTACGCGCATCCACGCGATCCGTACCACCGCTACGACATTCAGAACGCGAGCCGCACGGTTGTTGTTCGCGAAGGCGACACGGTACTAGCGAAGACCGATCGCCCACGGATTCTCTTCGAGACTGCGACGCCAGTACGCTACTACATCGATCCGAGAGACGTACGAACGGAACTGCTCGTCCGCAGCGAAACCGTTTCGAATTGTCCGTACAAGGGCGCTGGCCAACACTGGAACGCAAACGTCGGTGACCGAAGCATCGCAAACATCGCCTGGACGCTTCCCGACCCGCTTGGCGAAGCGATCTCGATCGTCGACTGGTACAGCTTCTACCCGGAAAAAGTCATCGTCGAAGTCGATGGCTCTGCGCTGCGCTCGTAGCGTGCGACACGCTAAGCCGACCAAGCGATGAGTTACATCATATCGCTCGTCGTTGGCCTCGCGTTCGGCATCGGCTACGGACTTCTCGGCGTGAAGTCACCAGCGCCGCCGATTGTGGCCCTCTTCGGGCTTCTCGGTATGGTGATCGGCGAACAGGGCGTACCGTGGGTGAAGCATCAGATTCAATCACCGCAGCACGTTTCCGTCATCACGCGAAGCGCATCATCTGATGCCTCAGACGAAAAACAGCTACAACCGCCACAGAGGCAGTCACATCATGTTTCGTAAATCGCTGGGAACAGATAACAGCTTGACTCCTGCCGTTCTTCGCATCGTGCTCGGCGCGGTCATCTTCGCCCACGGGGCGCAAAAAATGTTGGGTTGGTTCGGGGGCAAAGGTCTCCAAGCCGCCCTTCATGATCTTGTTCCTGGCAAGTACATCCCGATACCGCTCTCCTTCATGGCGGTGTGTGCGGAATTTTTCGGCGGCTTAGGGTTGATGACAGGCCTGCTGACACGGGTTTCCGCGCTCGGAGTTGCGGTGGATATGGCCGTTGCCATTGCCATGGTGGAAGGCCACGAGGGCTTTTATGAACTGGGAGGGGCAGAAGCAGGGTGAAGGCTACGAGTACCACCTTCTGGTGCTGGCCATGACCTACGTGCTGATTCTCAAGGGAGGCGGTGCTCTCTCGGTCGACCGCTTGTTGGCTGGGTCCCGGGAACCCCTGATATGAGCAACCAGACCCGGTGTCTGCGCCCAGACTTTGGATTGTGCTTGCGAGGTGCCATCGGGCCATGAGCTTGCTGGTTGAACAATCGGCCGCGAGAGCGGGGCTTAGCCTCAGTGACTTCCAGATGATAGAGATGCTGCTGCACAAAGGGCCGCTGACAATCACGGAGATTCACGGAAAGGTTCTTCTCGCAAGCGGGTCGATGACTGCAGCGGTTGATCGGGCAGAAAGAAAAGGGTTGCTAGTGCGTACGAGCGACGCGACAGACCGTCGGGCGCGCCGCCTCGAACTCACGGAGAAGGGTCGGCAGATAGCGCAGTCGCTCTATAAAACGCATGCCGAAGAGCTAGAAACGATTTTGTCGGTCCTGGATGACGGGGAGACCCATGCGTTTTACGGCCCATTGAGGAAACTTGGACTGTTCGCGAACGAAGTGGTTCAACAGCACAGAGAAGGAGTCGGACAGTGAAAGTAGCCGCACTGATCACACGCATTCTGCTCGGACTGATGTTTACGATCTTCGGACTGAACGGGTTTATCCACTTCCTCCAAATGCCTGCTCCCGCCAATCCGCTTGCGGTTCAGTACATGACCGTTCTAACCGAGTCGCATTATTTCGCCTTCGTGTTTTTGGTTCAGCTCATCGCCGGTATTCTGTTGCTCATCGGTCGATTCGTACCGCTTGCGCTTGCCCTGCTTGCGCCGGTCCTGGCGAATATACTGCTTTACCACAGCCTGATGGATCCGAGTGGCCTCCCACTCGGTATCTTCGCGACACTTCTTTGGCTGGTCGCCTTCTGGTCCGGCCGCAGCGCTTTCTACGGCATTCTGCGCCCGAATATCGCGCCCACCCATGCCTAATGTTGCTTGAGAGCACGGAAGGCTAAACCACAAATTCTAAGGACAGTCTGAACTAGCCTCGCGATCGGCCTAATTTCGAAGTCGGCTTGCTCGGTTTGGCGAATAGATTTTACTCGGATCGGCGCCTGAGCGCTCGATTGTGAACGTTTTGCGCTGATTTGGAGACAGCTATGCTGCGGAGAGTCGTAGCAGTCTCTTCTTGCAAATTATCAAGTTGGTCAACGCTGCGAGAATATGAAGTCGGTTGAGGTTCTTGGCGATACCGCGATATCGCACTTTCTGGAAACCGAAGCGTCCCTTGATGATCCCGAAGGCATGCTCCACGTACGAACGCACGCTCGACTTACGTCGATTGGTTTTACGATCCCCATCCGTCAGCGGTCGATTTCGGTAAGCGCGCTTGTTGGTAAAGTCGCGAGCATGCTTGGCGTGATGGCGAATGACGTCGCCCTTCCCTCGATACGCCGAGTCACCGTATACACGTCGCTCCTTGCCGTGAAGCAGAGCGCCCAACATCGTGCTGTCGTGCACGTTTGCAGCGGTCGCTGTTATGCTGTGGATCGTTCGCGTTCGGCTATCCAAGCCGATGTGCGCTTTCATCCAGAAGTGCCATTGATTGCCCTTCGTGGTCTGATGCATCTCGGGATCGCGGTCGCCTTCCGCGTTCTTCGTCGAGCTCGGAGCGCTGATGATCGTCGCATCGACGATCGTTCCGGTGCTCATCTTGACGCCGCTCTTCCGAAGATGAGCGTTCATTGCAGCGAAGATCTGTTCTCCGAGTTTGTGCTTCTCGAGCAGATGTCGAAACTTGCATACGGTCGTTTCATCGGGAGCGCCCTCACGACCCAAGTCGATGCCAACGAAGCGCCGCATCGAGACGCTGTCGTACAGCGCTTCCTCGACCGCAGGATCGCTCAGATTGAACCACTGCTGCAAGAAGTGAATCCGAAGCATTCGCTCCAAATCGATCGCCGGCCGACCGCCTTCGCCTGTCGGATAACGGGGCCGAACGATCTCGCACAGCTTGCCGATCGGGGATCTCGAGGAGCAGCTTGTGGACGAGCTCGCCAATGTCGTCGAAACTAGCTGGATCGCCCTGCCGGACCATCAAGTCGGGCGCGACCGCGAAATAGCCTTCGTGTGCGAACCTCCGGGTGATGTCGCGGATATGTTCGTGCAAACCAAACGCTTCGCTTAGGACGATGACGACCGGCAAGTCAGCTGCACCATCGGGGCGCGCAAAATAGCCCGGAATGTCCCGGTCGCCCGCCGATATACCAATGCTCCCATCGATCAGTCCGACGGTACTCGTGTGGATCGCGGTTTCCTCGGGTCCCCGTCCCACCGCTTTAGGATAGTCGAAATTGTCCTCGGACATAGGTGTTTATTCTCGAACTTTCGTCAAAACTTGCCATTGCTGTTCCGCCACGCCTCACGCGGTGCGATTGTCTCGACCACCTCCCAATGTTCGGCGATCTTTCCATCCGACAAACGGTACAGATCGTAGAACGCGGTAGGAGCGCCAACGGCGGTACCCTCACTCAGCACGAGCGCGAGATTTCCTTCGCCGATCACTTTATGGACCTGCTCGTATCGCCGGGCCTCGGTGTCGCGCCATCCTTCAAGAGCGTTCGATAGCGCGCCGAGGCCGTCCCCATATTCAGGGCTGTGCTGTGTAAGGGCATCGCCGGAAAAATACTCTGGCAACTTAGAAAGGTCGTCGGCGACCAGCACCGCTCTCGAGAAGCCCTCGACCAACGCTTTGTTTTCTTGCGTGAGGTGAACGTCCTCCACGTCAGTCGCACCGTCGATCATCGATCGGCCACTTGGATTTGCAGACGAAGGGGTCGATTGAAGATTATCCCAATGCTCGACGATCCGGTCGTCTTCCCATCGATGAACTTCGAACCCAACCATCGGACCCCAATCGCCCAACACGTAGTCGACATGACCGACGCTATAGTCACCGTCTTCGATCATCCGGATGACATCAACCTTAGTGTTGTCGGACGGCATGCTGTCCATAAATTCAAGAATAGGCCCCAGTCCGTCGCCAAGGTTGACGTTGTGTTGGATGTATTTGCGCGAGTCGATATGTGAGATTGGAAATCTGGCGCGGATTTGGATGCTCCTCGAGATTTGCGCGGTGCGTTCCTTCTTGCTTTGCGACATTTATCAAGCCTTCTTATGTAATGAAAGTGTTTTCGTGGTCTGAAACGTCCCGGCCTTAGCGCCCCGCCGCAGATAGCGTTCGAACTCGTCGTCAGGGAAGAACCGGCCGCCCGTCGTCCAAATGACATGCGTTGCCTCGCGCATGTGCGCGGTCAGTCCCTGTGCCTGCAGTATTATTTGCCGGTCGACGACCTTGTCAGCAACAGCGGCCCGGAAAAGCCTGACTGCGTCCGGAATCGTGTGTAACTTCGACGACCATGTTTCGGCGGTAGTTAGCGTTCAGTTCTGGAGGACGAGTTCGAAACTTTCGGGGGACATATGCCTTCGCTCGACTATCCATTCCTCGCTCTGCTCGATGAGAATCATCGTGATCAGGCGCAGCGCCGATTCGCGCGACGGGAAGATGCCGATCGAACGTGTCCGTCGCCGTATATCCTTATTGAGATGCTCGATCGGATTGGTTGTTGCAATGCTCCGATGATGTTCGATCGGGAATTGCAAGAACGCAAGCGCATCTGCCAGTCCGGCGTCGAAAATCGTCGTCGCTTTGGTCAACGTCTTGGAGCAAAGCGCCCGAAAGTCGCCGGACGCACGCTGCGCCGCTTCCATCGATACTTGCCCAAAGACGAAGCCGAACGCCTCCACGGCCGACGTGGCAAGTTTTTCGATAGTATTGGTGATCGAAGGTCCGGGATTTTGGTCGTCGTCCAGTTCGGTCGCTATGAGCACGTCGAGACCCGTCGCAAGACGAAAGACACGGGCACGCGTCGTCACTTCTCCATGCGGCACATGATCGGTTAAGCGGCGGTCGTAGATGAGTCGCGTCATGCTTTGTTCCGATGTATTAGGCGCTCTGCTCGTAGTGACGAAAGCGGCGGTCTACGCGCGAGAACGGGGCGCGTGCGGATCGGCGGCCCGCCTTTCTTGGCGATAATAATCTCTGGAGCGAGCTCCGCAAATTCGGCAGGGTAGAGCAACGGCCGACCAACTTCATTCACCGAACGTGTCGTCTTCGAGGTAGCATCGCGATTAATGCTTTCGGCAAATCGTGTGGTCTGCCCAAGCAGACCGGCGACCTCGTGTTGGGCACCTTCGCTTCGATCGACCGTCGGAACGTCGGGGTGACGCTGCAAGCCTATCTGAGGTGGCGTTCGAGACGTCAGTCGCGATACATGGGCTATGTCCCGACGGCTTCTGCACCGGCATTCGACCCGCGAGCTGGAGACAGACAGACCCGCTCTTCACGGCAACCCTCTTCACCAACGGAGAGCGTCGGAATCGGGGCGCCTTCATAGGATTCGTTACCGGCTGACGCCTCCCGTTGGTGAATCGCTTACGATAGGACGAACCGCATGGAAAGTCGCGCGTCTGCTTACGCCGTCCGTACTCGAGCGAAGGTAAGGATTCCGCTTACGGAGCAGCCGCGATCCGCCCGAAGTTCCTTGAGCGCCAGGCGCCGTTCGCTTACTGCCGGGGGAAAAGCTCGCATTGTTGATAATGACGAATCGTCATCCGTGCGCGCGTTCACGACCGCTGTACGAGCAAGATGCCCGCGGCGATTGCGGCTAGGCCGATTAGGTCGTGTGGCGTGACCCGTTCGTGCAGCAACAGCGCTGAGAGCGCGAGACCGAAGGCCGGCGTCAAGTAATAAAACGCGCTGACGCGACTCGCCTCGCCGCGCCCGAGCAGCCAAAACCAGATTAGCGTCGCACCGACGCTCAGTACGACAACGAGATAGGCGAACGACGCGCCGAGTGCGGCGCTGACGTGGGCGCGCGGCGCTTCACCGGTAAGCCATGCGATCGGCACGAGCGCGACGCTTGCGGCGAGCATCTGCACAGCCGAAAGCGAGAGCAAGTCCTGGCCCGTCGCGGCTCGCTTGAAGAGCACGGTCGACGCAACGCTCGCACAGACGCCGCCGAACGCGAGCAATACGTCGCCTGGAGCCGCGGTGCCCGTGCCGGCCCGCGTCACGACGATCGCGAGCACGCCGCCGAAGCCGAATGCCAGGCCCATCGCCTTGCGGCCGTTCAGCGGTTCGCGAAGCAGGCGCGGCGCTACGACGGCAAGCACGAGCGGATTCGTGCTTGCGATAATGGCGGCGAGTCCTGACGCGAGATGTCCGAGCGCCG
>JAABUO010005126.1_pt1 | contig 15349 bp, 12 predicted proteins | sample 5559291 | NCBI WGS metagenome assembly JAABUO01 (sample SAMN10711878, study PRJNA513372) | rock metagenome | isolation source: Antarctica rocks | place: Antarctica: Victoria Land, Finger Mt sud
GGAGGAGAACACAGCAGGTGGTAAAATTGTGGTCTTGACATAGCTGTCACCTCTGCTCAGGACCTGCTGAGACACGCTCTTCTGCCTTTCGCTGTATGGATTGATGGCTACCACTGATGTGGGACCACCTAATCTATGTACGTTTCCTAGGCTTTCAATACTTGGATGCCCATTTTGCCTAATAATAGGCAGTACTGCCTCAGAGGAACCTACATTCCTACATTGTCATTGATTTGCAATGGCAACAGTTTGTCATACAAAGGTGGATCCTTGCGCTACCTATCCTGTTTGTTCTGGACTCTATCGACAGTGCCAAGTTGTGTAGTGAGAATGTGTTTATCACTGAAACCTGTTCCGTTGTGCACCTCAGTCAGCGCATGTATACCTTCCAAATGCACTTGTGTAGATACAGTGATGTACTGATGAATTGTGTGCCAAGACCTGGCTTTCACCTGAGCATTCATTGCTGTACATCAGAGAAGCAGTGCTCTGCAGTCATGGGATAACCCTTTGCTGGTATGTAGCATGTAAAGATTCGCTGATGCTTTTCTGCAGTTTGCAATGCCATTCAGGACACAACAAACAAAAGACTTTATTATCAGAGGACACACCAAACAAAAAATTATTGTCCTTGTTGCATGCATGGTGTTGATGCAAATTCTAGGGCATGTTGCCAATTCTAGGGCAGTGCCTGCACAGGGCGTGTGCGTGCTGTGAATGTGGCATTTGAATTCCAGGGTCATCACACATGAATACAAGGACCATGTACATACATTGGCACCAGCTAGCACTGCCTGCAGCTGCCACCTGGTACAGTTAGAATGCTACTGGTCAGTCAGCCTCAATGCAATGCAAAGAAAAGAACAGAAAAGTTTATGCTTTTCAGCGATCATATAGGAGCCTCCCAAGGCTGCAGCCCGGAGCTATGACCATAGGCCATAGCCCAAAGGAAAAGGAAAAAGGCCTTAACCTAAGGTGGATCAGGCCTGTTCTGTCTGGTATTGTCTGTCTTCTCCCTCTCTAGTACTCTCCTAGATGTCAGAATCTTGTTGGATGTCAAAACAGAGTGCTCATGCAATTTGGACAAAACTTTGCTTGCAGGTCCTTGCTCTATACCAATCTTTGCTAGAGCATCAGAAGTAGTGTGATATTGTGACCCAGATTGTCCTATGATTCAATCAATTATAGGCAGGGTGGCAACATTATATTCATAGTCGATTGCGACGTCAACGTCCTTGAAAGCTCCCTCCAATGCTTTATGCTGTGCTTCCTTTTCTTGAGGTTTTCCCTCGTATCTTGTGTCAGGCATCCTTTTACAATCTTCATGCTCCTTGGATTTGTATTAGGGATCGGTGTCAGTCTGGATCCAGGGTTGTCATCAGGACGCAAGTACTGTTGCTGTTCTGCTGTTGTCATTTCCACTATCATCACGTCCGGCCTCATCTTGCTCCGTGTGTCTGCCGCTCCCCTCTGCAAGAGACCCCTCTCCACCGTAGGGTCCAAGTCCCTTGCTTGTGAACATCTGTCCAGGAGTAAAAATGCTGGAACTCTCTTGCTGTGCACACCCATATCTTTGAGTCCTTCAATCTTTCCAACATCTGCAATCAGGTAGTGACTGCCACACTGCCCTTTAGTAAAAGCTTGGATGACTTTTCTCTTGGCTTTATCATGCTATGTATTGCTTGCTCACGGGTGCATGCAGGCTTCAAAGATGTGGCCCTGAGAGTCATCACCTCGAGCCTCAATGCAAAACTGTGAGGATATGCAACCTTACATTTTTTATGCTTTGCTTCTGCAGCTAGCTGTCTCAGCTTGCCACACGCGGTATATGTATGACAGGCCACCTTTTGTCAAGCACGTGGTCCATTAAATGTGAGCATGTGAGATGGTTATCACAGCAGAGTGAATGCCATAAACTTTGAATCACATTTGTCTACACATATGAGGCTATTTGCTTCTACTAACATAACTGTGTGATAGATGTTGTAATCAATTGCCAGCCTGAGGCAAAATACCTTATGCCATTACGTGGGCTAACAGCTTCTCTCTGAAGATGCGTTGGACCTTGATTGTGCTGACCACTCAATCACGTGCACAATCTTGCCTGGTTTGCTTGAGCGGCCACAATGCTGATGTCGACAAATGCGATCAAATTTCCAACATGCATGAACTAGGACCTCCCTATTGATGTGAGGTGAGAATGCTGCTGTTTGAGCTTTGCTTCACTCAATACAGTTCAAGGTGGATGCCGTGCAACAGAATCAAAGACCTAATAAAGCCCTGTCTGTGCATTGGACTCTTTGCACAATCTGATTGATGATTGTGTAACCAACTCATTTCTGCACAGGCTTGCTTGCAGCTGACTCAACACACAGCTTTTGCAGTATCCAACTCTTCAGCCACCTAAAGCTTGCTTTTTAACGCACTGAATGGGATGCATGTACGCCATGGCTGCTTGCGGCCAGGCGTGATGTGCTCATGAGGACACACAACCTTAAGGCATGACTAGCAACATGACAGAACCAATCACACACTTTGACGTAGCACCGACATACTGCTAGCATGTAGGAACAGGTGGCAAGTAGGCATCTTGTCACGTAGCAAGCAGGTGTCCATCAGCAGGCAGTCAAGCAGCTGGAGAGGCGTGGCAGCATTACCTTCAGGTCAAAGCGCCTTATGATGTCAAGTGCCACTTCACAGAAATGGGTGTGGTGCTTGTTTCCAGTGAGCATTTTTTGGCCCAAGGCAGGCAGACAAAGACAACAACATCAGTCTGACTCTTAAATTCAGCTTCATCAGGTGTTGCCTACGCCTAAGACTCTCACAGGAGCAGATGGCTGCAAGCCCGTGCTCTTGTAGGTGACCGCAGAGGAAGCAAGCTGGGTTGAAGAGACAGGTTCTCCCTGTGAGCAAAGTAACCTGATCGAGTTAGTGGTTATTTTGGCCCTATTTCAGATGCCCTTCTCGTTGTCTCCACTGAACAACATGCTGGCACTTTGGCAAAGTAAGTGTCAGAGGAGAAATTGCAATTGTGAGTTGCGCCACAATGCTGCCTCCGTCATATTGATACTTTTGCCTTCGTACGCTATATAGCTATATTTGTTACTGCCGCAGCATTTCACGAGCCTTCGAGGACCGGTGAAATACTCACCCACAAATCCGATAGTGCATCTTTCGATGTTGGATCTGCTATGCTACGCGCATTATTCTCTGCTCATTATACCCCTGCGCTTTACAATATATATATGACGTGCGTAGGATGGAGAGTGAAATTGTGACGTGCGCTGAGCAGACTGTGTGCGCACTTTTAGGGAGCTTTTCCATGCATTCAACTGTGCAGAGCACCTGCGGAACCGGCTGGCACCAACAGCGTCTCGTTGTTCACGGTTTTGCCCGACGTATTTGGACGAGGTCGATAGCTCATCCTTACCACCGTGCAAATTTTGTCGATGGCATTCAATTGATGCATCGACCAGGTGCATAGCGTACGCCTGTTCATCCAAATGAACGATTTCAAAGCCTCTTATCCAGGACCCCAGCCCGGACCCCAAGTGGTTGGGGCAAGCTGTTAGGCCCGGTACCCGCCATACCTCAAAGATCACCCAAATTTAACTGAGCAGGGTTGGTTCCGACGGAACCGTTACGTTGCCACTCAAGGCTCGTAGCGGCAACTTGATGCAGTGCAGGATGCTCCGCGTATGGCAACATTCTTTACGACAGGCCAAAACTTCTGCAAACCGGGTCCCCACGGTTGAACATGCGTTACGCAGAAAAGGTTTTCAGCGATCATACTCCTGAGGCGGCGGCCCAGAGCATTTTACGCACCGTACCTCGATCGGTGCTCGTTTCAATGTCACACAGTGTCAAGGGGAAAAGTGTCGGGCGTTGTGATGTTGATCGTGCTAACTACTGCTGTTAATCCTGCTGACTAGTCTAGTGGCTCTGTGTGACTTGACCGTTTTGAACAGTCTGCAGCTATGGCCTCACTTCAGTGCCAACCTTAAAGCCCTGTTGCGTTACAACTCTGTCACCACAAACGGGAAGAAGAAGGATCCGGGCTCCCCATCTGCGGATTTGCTAGTCTGGCTAGATTCAAAATGCGACAGATGCATCATAAAAAACGTTTAGCCGTGCTTGCAGTACCGTCAGGATGTTGTCAAACCTTTTTCTTTGGCTGGTACCGCATGTTGTCGGCTGCTTAGCGCTGAACTCTCAGAGCGACCTTGAGACTGCCTGGCTCTCAACAATCACTGGACAATCTCATATCGAGAGCTCAGGACCTATCAGTTATGACTTTGCTCAAGGCCGAGCAACGAACTATGCGTACAATCAAGCTGGCTCTTGCGGGTGTGCACTGCCCTGCAATTGCATGCTCACCTTGGTACACATGGGCGTTCGAATGCTGTCTGTGACCTGGCCGGTGTGTGTACAGTTACGGACCAATTTTTCCGGATGAAAGTTTGGGAGATCCTCTTTCGATACTCGCTATACCTGATTGTTCTCCCTTGTTTCCAGGTGAGCCTGCGCTGTGGTTGAACACTTGTAAGCAAAGCGTGCGTGCATTAGCTGGACACTGGCTTTGCAACACTTTCTGTCTGTAGGCTCTTGTGGCCTCTGCTTCGAGGTCCAGTGCTACAATAGCATCTTTGAAGATGACAACGGTCTTGTGTTGGACAGATCAAACGTCTGCTACGATGAGACTGCATCGGTAGTGCTAAGAAATGTGGACAGCTGCCCTTCGTGAGTGTTGGCCAATGGGCCCTATGGGTATGATCTCAGCATGCACAGGTGACAAAACAAGCAGCTGATAGAAAGCAACGCGCATTCAGGTACTATCCCGCCAACCTAGAAAGCAACAATAGATGGTGTCGATGCCAAAACTTGCCTCATTTCGACATATCGACAGAAGCCTTTGCCAGGCTTGCCGATCTGCAATGGGGCGTGATCGGGACACAATGGCGTCAAGTCGATTGTGACTATCAACCCGCTAATCTGGCACCGGTCACAGACACAACCATGTACGCTTCAGCGCTGCCCGACAGCTCACAAGACTTGCATAGGACACAAGCTGATTGGACAGGTGAGAATGTTGATCCCGTATCTCAAATGGTCATGATACACTTACATGATGTGTACAGCAAATGCTCTGTTCGAAAATAGATTTGTGCGCCATTTCCTCGGTCTGCAGGTTTAATTGCGTCTTGGGTCACTGTGGAAGACTATCAAGCATTGAACCCAGAGCAAGTCAATCCTCCCAACATTTATAGCACAGCTGCGGGGAACCTGCTGCCTGGATGGCAAATGTTCAGTATACAAAGTGGCAATGCAATTCCATTCAACGGTTCGGCACCATCAGCACCCGTGACCACCGGCCGAGGCGGGACGGGGGCTCCAAGCTGTGTGTATGCAGGGTCAGGACAAGGAATTGGATTTTACTCTAACTCTGTCACTGCGGTGAACACCACATTATTGCAGTTTTGGGTGTATTCTGCCAACATCACGTCGTTTGATGCTGATGTGTCCATTGGAAACCATGCCAACTCGTCAGGAACTTGTCCGTATGCATCGCTTGGAACCGTCAAGCCCATTACCGAAGATTCAGGATGGATCAGTTTCAGCATTTTTGTGCCGAGTCTCCAAAGCACAGACACTTGCAGCGCAGGGCCTGACGCTAAAATCTTCGTTGGTTGCGAAGGGCGTCCAGCAGATGAGATCAATGCAGTATATTTTCTGAACGCCCGTCCTGATCCTCAGTGGATGTGCTTGGACGATGTCTTGTGGCGGTAGCCTTTAGTTCAGCCACAAGTTTGGACTTTCCCAAGTAGTCACTGCATTACTTGATCTTACCTGCTGTTTTTGGCTCCCACAACTGACATGCGGTTGTGTGCTTGCGACTGATAAACACTGCGCAGAATTGGTTTGTCATTGATTTTTGCAACCTGAATTTGCGTTACGTTGTTTCGGCTGGGTGTATGTAGGCTGGCTGTTGCTCGCCAAAAGCGAAGAAGCCTCCACGTGATCTTTTCACAATTACTATTGTAGCAATGAATTCCAGGAGGCCTCCTTCAGCATCGATTGCTTCGTGGGCAGACTATTTAGCTGGCGCGTCTAAGATCGATCGGAGTTATAATTGCAGATTGCATGTAAAGCTGCTCGGCCCTCATCAAAGTTTATGGCCCTCCCCAAAGTTTTGTCACACAAAAGCTGTGCCGGGGCACAATGATGGTCTGAAATTACACATGCAGTAAGCTTGCCCATTTGGAAAGAGCGGTTTTCAGAAACCGCTCTCCCTGTCAGCATCGTAACCACCATGAATGTATTTTAGGGTTCAGGCATAAAAATACGAAACCGCTAAAGGAGCTGCTCTCCGCGCTCACGCAACTGTCGTGCTGCTTACGCACTCTTTTCTAGACGACGACTGCAAGACCTTGTAGTTTGTTGCTCCACTGACGTCTTGCGTCTACTCAACCCTGACTTCAAGTCTGTGATGAATTTGGGTGCCTGCTGTCGTTGACGCTTAATGGCCGCTCTGCAGTCAGCAAGGCTACGATGGATGCTCAAGTTCAAACAGACTTGTTTGCGACACCGCAAGCAGACCCAGAGCAAACAGACCAAGATGTTTTCACCTTTTCAGATTTAAAATGACATCTGCAAGGGTGCAAAACTCCGTGACGGTTCGCATTTACAGACTGAGAAGACTGGTGACAGTCTTGTTGATTTGCCTTCAGGCAAATCTGCGAGAAGCACTTGCGTTTTTGTGTTAGGCCCCAGCCTAATCTGCTGGCAGCAATTCCAGGCCTGCAAAGCACTTTCTGTTGTGCTACAGGTGCAACAGCAAGATTGATCGTGCTTCCAGCGTCGCCAATGCCTGTATGTAAGTCTTACAAACTTGCATCACAGCAGGACTACACACTTTCCCAGCCTGTGAAAGGTTTCCGGCAGATCTCCTAGGGCTGGTGAAAGTACAGGTGTAGTACTGACTCCATGCTGCTGAGGCCTGACTGAGTGCACGCTGCGCCTGAAGGGTATTTCTGTCTGCTTTGTCTGAACATGACACTGTGCCTGAACATGACACTGTGCCTGAACATGATACTGTACCTGAACATGACACTGTGCCTGATAACGCTTGCTGCCCCTGAGAGCAATTTGTTGCCATGACCAAGAACGTTCATGACTTCTTGCCTGGACACATTTTAGTTGCAGAGGTTGTCATGTTGTGTGTACTCAGTTGTTGGTTGCAAAGACAGCAACTACAAGGGCAGGGTTTGGCATTTGTTTCCAGATGTTTGTTTGGTGTGCTGTAGGCCTACTATGTGCCAACCTGCATAGATGATACACCTTCTGATCTACTTGTGCAGAACAAAGTTGGCCAGAAACGCCGTTCTGTGCAGCTGCAGAAAGACAATAATGTGAGGTCCATGTGCGCATCTGCTGAGGCTGCTGCTGCTCACTGTCTGCAGCATCTGCAAGAATGGAAAAGGTTTGTAGCGTGCATATTAATATGCATATATTTCAAGGTTGAATGACTGGCTGCACAGGGATTCTGGCCACTGCATTTACCTTCAAAGGTCTTACTTGCAGAGAGCAAATCTTTGCCTGTATCGCCTGACTCAAAGGTACGTCAGCACTATGTATGCGCTACTCTCACCATGCCTATGGCCTTACTGCAACAGGATGCTGGGTTGCTTGTCAAGTAGCAGGCATGCATGTGCTGTGTTATACAGTTGTTTGGCAATGCGTATGGCCTCAAAGGAGTGCATATTACATTGGGTGCATATTACTGCTTGTGCATGTGCAGGTCCCACTCACTGTGGAGGAGTCAAACAGGATGAAGCCTGCCGTCTACCAACAGATATGAGCTCAGTGCTTCTGTTGCTGTTGCGCACATTGCAAGTTACTTGTCAGATCTATACATAGTTGACAAGACGTGACTTTTGCTGTGGTATCTCATCTTTCCACAGGTATTGCCCATAGGACCACCTAGTCTATGGTGTAAGCAATCTGCCTCTCAGGCTTTTTTGGAACTTGGTCTTAGCATTGTTGGTGGCGCAAGTAAGTACAGGTTCGTCCCGGATTGATATGCAGCATGGTGCTTGCCATATTGATTGCACATCCTCAAGTGATGAAAACAGCCTGCTGTATGGCGGGGTGAGGCACACCTGCCTGATGCCTACCTGGCTGATGCAAGTGCAAAGCCTGGCACAGGTTCAAATCAACCAATCCATCAATTTTATCTCTGGTCATGCTTTTTGGTTTTAGTTTCTTGCAACCTATAATACAAAGGTCAAGGCTCTTGCAGCTGGCAAAATGGTGCAGACATCATCATGATAGGTAGTGTGGATGCTGCCTGGTCATCTGACGAGGTGCTCATGCCCTGCTGTGCTAACTCTTGACCTGCTTGTCTGGTGATTTGTACTGTGCAGAGTTCAAAACACATGTCTGCACGGACTGTGTCATGCTCTGTACACTGTTACAAGCTCTGAGCTGAGCTGCGCATCACGTTGTTGGTTGACACAGGCAACACAATTCCCTCTGTATGTGGTTGCAGCTGCAGCTTTCAGCGGAAAGCTTTTTCATAGAACGCCAGGCATGAAGTTTCAAGGCCACCGTGGCAATGCACATTTGCAGCTGTAGGCAAGATGCAGGCGGTACTCTGGTGTGCACAGGCACCAGGAGAGCGGCTGTCTTTCTCTGCATGTATGTCAAGTTCAAAGCTGGTCAGTGTCAGTACTGGTCTCAGACATTTATCACAAGCTTGTGTCATCATATGTGGCATTCTGTACATATGGGCCCCACTCTCTCAACCTGCTGGCTTCAATTTTTACCTCATCACAGCTGCAGGTGTCTATACTGGGCTTTTGAGTCGCGGTGACCAGATGATAAAAGGGGGTAAATCTAAAGCGGGGAAATCCTGAGATCCACAGCCTGAAGCCAAGATCACAGCTTATAGCTCAGAAGGCAAAGTCTCAACTTATAGTTATCCTGTCTGATTTCAATAGTAAATCTTTTCTCTTTACATCTGAATGATAGTAATTGAAGTGGTTTCAGCTTTCAAGCTCAGACTGGAATCAGGTGTGGTCACTGGCTGCTTGATGCTCTAATTTTGCGTCAAGCAGAGTGTTATCTCAAGACAATCATTTTTTGCCTAACCTGTACATGCACATAGAAACCTGAATCCCAAAACCTAATTGCGAATTCGCCCAACCCTGCCTGACAACATTGGACGACAGCAAAGTTGTGCGATCTTCCGAGGTGCGGTGAGTGAGCACGACCTTCCTGCATCAGGCCAGCCAATCAGGTGCTTGGAACGTCATGAAGACCAGCTTACCGAGTACTCCTGGCGTTTCTGCTCAGGGTTTGCCTGACGCTGAGTGGACCACTGAGCACCCACAGTGGGTCCCAGCGACTGTGTGGGCTGCACACGCTGCCTATGAGCAGTCTCACACTCAGCAGCAAGACGACACCTCTCGCGTGCAGTCTAAATGTGCTGCGTGCACTGCCCATATACCAGATCTGCAAGCAAATACTCGGTGCTCGAAATGTAAAAAGGTGCTTTCCGCACAAGTATAATCTTCAGATCTTTAGTCAAGCACGACAAAACTCAGCCTGTGCTGTATTCACTCTACAGATGTGGTCTTGACAGGTTTCCTTCTGCAACACAGAATGCCAAAGGAAAGGGTTTACAGTGCACAGATACCATTGCCAGTCAACGCAAGATCAGCAGTTCAGCATAAGATTACAGGTCAGTTGTGACCTGTTTGTGTGTGTTTGTTAGCCCTTGATGAAATTGTCTCATACTCGACTTTCAGTGAAGTCCCTTGCAAAGGTCTTTCTTGTATAACGCGCACAGCCCTCTTGAACAACCATCCAGGAGCCAGCAGAAGCTCATCAGATATGCTGTGGTGTCATGCCTGTCTTCTTGCAAGCAGTGTTACCACAAGTTGTGTGAGCCATCAATGCACCAACTGTCACCCTGTATGCTTAGCAAGCATTCTTGGCTGCAGCCATTGCTGCATCAAGCAGTGGCAGCGCCCAGCAACTCAGCAAATCCACCCTTCCCTCCAAGTCTGCAACGCTTGATGGACATTGCTGACAAGCAGCCAACAGGGAGAGATGAAAAGATGCTTGCTGCATACTCCAATGTGACAGTTGCCAGATACTTCCTACATCACGCAGCTGTCCCACTGGTCAGTGCAACAACACTCAAGATGCACAATGTGACCATGCTGTGCTTCATGTGTAACTCCATAACCCAATACATATATGGCAACATGAGCAAGTTCACGTTTGATCACATGCACCTGCAAGTCATGTCCTAGAGGTTTCTGGTGATATCATAGGTCCAGCTGTGTATCTACATCTGAGGTGCATATGTTACAACGCTGCAAACTGCAGGAAGGCTGATCAATGCTCATGAAGGAACCTAAATCAGTGCTTGTGTATCTGCAAATATGCGGGACTGACAGCATGAGTGGCACGCAGGCATGGCCGTATCTGGAGGCAGCTCTCGCATCTGGCAAGGAACTAAAAGTCTGGAGCATACAGAACGATGCCTTACTATGTGAGTATAGCTTTCAGCAGACCTGACCCTATCTGGTCTGTTTGCGTCCTTTGGCTGTGAGTGCCTGCATGATTTGTAAGCAGCAGTGAATGCCCTCTGCAGCAGCAAAACAGACTTAAGGACGCAAGATCGCGAGGCGTCTGCTTTTTTCGCGAATTGTGCAGTGATGCTGAAAGTTGTCAGAGGCATCAGGCATGTCAGCATGACTTAAAGTAACACTCAAGGTTTTACAGACTGGACATCTTTCACATGCCATTCTTGCTTGATGGCCGTTCTGATGAATGCTGCTGCCAATTGTATGTGCAGTCTTGCATGATGTCTTGGAGTCACATGACAACCTCCATGTACAAGCTCAGCTGGTTCTGGGCTGCATCACAACGCAAGTGCATCGTCATGCATTTGCGCTTTGCTCACTCATTCGTCAATTTGTCTAAAATCAGCAGTATGGTGTCACAGATCAGATTATGATGTGTCGGCACCTGGACCAAAACATTCTGCAAAGCATGGTGGATTGTTGTAAGGAGGGCATGCGCTCAGGATCTAGGCATCATGATCTGAACCTGCAAGCTAAAGCTAGTCATGCGCTAGGCGGCATGGAGGCTCTCTACAATCCACCAGAGTGAGGACACTCACTGCTTGCTCATGCTGGCTGGCTTACTCATGCTGGCTGGCACTTGAGTACCAACATGCCTGGGCTATCTCAATGTGTTTTGTGATGATGCACCATGCCCAATAGCAAGCGAGCACTGCAATGTTCAAAAGCATGCATTGAAGCAAGTCTGTGAACAAACTTCAGTGCAACCATGATCCGGTGGTGTAGCTACTTCAGGCCACAGAATGGGCACTTAGGCGTGTATGGTGTGCAGGGGGTTCCGACTGTTGCAGCAGAGCAGAGATATGTGGTCAAACCTGATGAAGGCTGCGTGGACTTGGGCTGATGGCAATGTTGAAGACACAAGTATCAGGATCTGTGCTAAAAATCTGGTCAAGGTGCTCATCAACATAGCTGGCAGCCTGACAACCAGAGGAAAGGCTGTAGAATCAGAAGCTGTCTTGCGTGAGGCTCTGCTGGTGAGTTGTTAGCACCTCAACATGCATGTAAAAGGAGCTTCCTCATTACAGTATGGTTTGCCTTTCAGCCGCCTTGCTTTTGCGCACCTGATGAGTTGCGGCTTGTCTTCAGTGTATGAATGGCTGCTCAGGATTTCAGCGGTGCTGTTACTGGCACTGTTGCGCAGTCCGCAACTCTACCGCTCATGCTGTCTTGGTTGTCATGCAGTACAAAGACTACACTGGAGATCCACTGGTCGAATTTGATGTACTTCTTGCGCTGGCCAACAACCTGGAACTTCACGAAGAGTCCATGCCAGGGCCAGGCTTGCAGAGCCTCAGAGACAGGGCAGCTATTTATCGCCAGCATCTGATTACTGCCATGATCTCAATTGGTCGAGAGGAGCCAACTCAGTGCGCTGTGTGTCTAGAGGACATCGATGCAAAACAGGCAACCAAAGTGTCGGGAGGGTACAGCCCAAGGCTTGTGGTTTTGCCATGCTGTCATGTGTTCCATCATGGCTGTGCAATGAAGTGGAATGCTAATCATCATGATTGTCCAACATGCAGAGCACCACTGATGGCGTTCCATGCTTAAAATCTATCTCAAACGCATAGTGATGTGTGAGCGGTATCATGTTGCAACCACATTTGCACCCACTTCAGGGCATAAACATTTTGAGTGACAGATTTCGGTGTGGCTTTCAGCAGTTCTGCCCTCTGTGACCTGTCCACTATAGAATTTATAACTATCTGCATTTGAGTCACCTGTAGATTTGCTGTAGCTGCAATCAAAATTTTGAACAGGTTAAGGAATCACGTCCACAGCTTATCACAAGTTTTGGCTGCATCCTCACAGCAAGTTCTGTCAGCCTTTTCTATAGCAGCATACCTTACCCGGCAGTGCTTGGCTTTGTAGGATCTATCACCAAGTTGAGCTGAGCTCACATGTTGCTTGCAGTCATGACTACAGTCATATGATCATAAGCTGTGAGCTAACGCTGAAATATTAGCTTGCAATCAGATTTGGTAACTTAACACCCAATATTACATTTCGCTTAAAATCTTGACAGGGTAGTTGCCAAGAAACAATATGTGGATCGCATATAGATTGTAAAATGTCAGGTTGTGATCAGATGCATGCCATCAGCGGGCTGCAGATCCTACGGCTGCATCCCCACTCTCATCTATTGAGCCTCGCAGGGTGTCATCTTCCGCCGCAGCCACCTGTTGATGCACATCCTCTCATGGCTGTTGCTCAGCAATGCATTCATCGGAGCAACACCAGGCGGCATAATGCCGGCTGAGCCTAACAGTGCAGGTGTATATCTGCAGAATGCATTGGCTGCCACAGCCAGCAATATTCAAGGGCACTTGCGATGACATGCAATTTGCTGCCAGCACAATTCAGCAGCTGCAAAACATAGGTGTAGCAATGAGTGAATGCAGGTATCACTGCAGAGGTGAGTCAACCTGCTGTTCGAGGGACCTCAAGGCTTTGGCAGCAGGACCCTCAGCACCCTCATCACTGCTGTCCCAGCTAGTCTGCACAGCCAATGCCTCCAATGTCAGCACCTTAGGATCACATAAACATGCCAAGCATGTTGACGGCACAACAAACTGCACTATGCCGCACATTCATGTGTGCAATGGCAACTACCAGGTCCAACAGCTGAGACAACGTCACTGAGCGTTATCCTGACATTTTGATATATGGGAGCAAATCGCTGACAACAAACCTGATTGGCCAAACATGCAGCCTAGGAGAGAGAGCACAGTGCACATATGTCATGTGTGTCTTGTGTACGTCGGAACAAGCATTGACAAAAGCATACCTTGGCATTGCCGTTGCTGCCAGAGGCTGACGCAGCATCTGAGACTGCCTGCAAGATGCAAGCCACTATGTCATCAACACCCTATGAGAGACAAGTCCGGATGCTCACATAACTTATTCAGGAACATCCCAGCATAAGTTCATTGTACAGAGTGATGCATTCTAGCAAACAGGCAGAAAACAAAGGTGCTGGTCAGAAGAGACTGGGATACCGTGGCAGAGGGGCGCGAGGAGGTGTCCACATTGCCAGAGGGGAAGGTGAGGCGTGCAACAGCAGCTGCAGCCCTTGCAAGCTGCTCCTGGTCGCCTTCCTGCTCTGCTAGATTTTGAGCGGCAAGTAATTGCTGCTTTAGGTCTTCATACCTGTTTAACAGACACAGTCAATGGTTGCAGCATGTCCAATGCCCACTGCAGCTGAGATGGAACACTGATTACGCAATTCACTCAGGACAAAGCCATGCATGCAGTCTGACATCGAGTTGAGGCAATGCTGAACGGGTGTATACAAGAGTAGTGTATCAACTGGCATTGATTGTGGCTGCAGATGACAGCGCTGTCAACTCAAGCCAGGGAACCTGGAGATGGAGTGACCAATGCACAGCACCCGATATACACTTAATGCCTGCTGACTTGGAGGTGCTGCTCACCTAGTCATGAGCTCTTGCCGTCTAGTAGAGAACTGGGATGGGAAAAAGCCTGGGAAGTATCGTTGGATGAAGCCAAAGATCAGAACATGACCAACAGGGGTGAGAGGCGCAATGAGGATGATGGTGAAGGGTACAAAGATGAGCACATCCCATGCTGTGCGGCGCAAGGCCTGCACCTCTCTGGGCTTCAGCGTCTGTCCTGCAGTCACAAACATGTACCAGTCAGCAGCTATCTGCCGTAAAGGTGGGTGACATGACAGGCTTTCTGTGTGTAGAGACCACCTTCTTGTTTGTGTGCACATACCAGCCGACATTTATAAGCTGAGCGTTAGAGTCATGCTTGACTACCATGGGATATGCCTTCTGACACCAGAGCATGATGGAAGAGGACCAGGAACACACGATGCATGCAGCATCAGGTGCTTACCCAAAGCAGCCCTGTAGAAAAGTCGGCCACAATTGTTGCAGTCAGAGCCCAACAAGCGGATCCCCCGAGTGAAGAACTGGACTCCCTCAGTAACTTTGCCAACAGCCTCTCTAATCTGGAAGCGTACTTTCATCCAGGTGATGCCCTGACCTCCAAACACTACTCCTTCCCTGCAAGCCACATCAACTGGTTGTCACTGGATGTGCATTCACAGCAGCTGCTGTCCATTGGCAGCATATGATCCATGCGCTCTATCCTAATTCAAGTTGATGAACCAGCTGAAGATGACTGAGACTGACTCATATGGTGGACTATGTGTTGATGCCATGAATGTGCAAAGGCTTCTCAATGCAGTGTGCTTGTGAAGCTTGGACAAGCATGTTGGATTACATAACAGTGAGTGGACGTCTTACGCTATGCCCAGCCGGCTGCGCATGTCTGGTATCTCTGAAGCTACAGGGATGAGCTCATCTTCTGTGATGAGGATGGCATGTGACTCTTCAATGGCAGCTGCTAGGCTGGCGAGCTGCTGGTCAAGCAGCCCAAACTCTGCCACCAACAAAGCAACCTCGTCACTAGAGCCTTGCCTGCAGACAGACAAGAAGCCAATGCTGGGGGCACATGACTCACGCGCATTAAACAGCAAAGTGATGTGGTTGGGACGTAAGCAACAAGCAAACTTTGATTTGTGTGCAGCATGATGCATAGACACAGACACAGACACACGCTTACACACGCTTACACACACACACACACACACACACACACACACACACACACACACACACACACACACACACACACACACACACACACACACAGCAGCACCA